>Ga0181357_1000142_pt1 | contig 23660 bp, 18 predicted proteins | sample Fa13VDMM110DN_FD_130094 | JGI IMG/M metagenome (GOLD analysis project Ga0181357, IMG submission 130094) | Freshwater viral communities from Lake Michigan, USA - Fa13.VD.MM110.D.N | ecosystem: Environmental > Aquatic > Freshwater > Lake | place: USA: Michigan | collected 2013-09-24 | reverse complement strand
TGACGGAATTGGAATGTCACCGAAACAGTACTTGATGGAGGCGAGGAACAATGCGAACAAGCGAGGATACGATGCGGACACCCTTGAGTTCAGCGAAGACGGCGTTGCGAAGTTGGTGTACGAGGGTGTGGGGTTTGGGCGTGTTGGTTATAGGGATTTTATTATATGGCGGCATTTAGAGAACCAGCGACAAGTGCCGCGCGGTACGGCAGCCCTTCGACAGCGTGCTTATTTGGCGAGGGCAAGGGGCATCAAGGGGGCGTGGAGGGGTAATCCTATTTCACGCAATTCTCTCGCCATATCGATTCTATGGGATGGAAATACATCCATTCGTTGATGTATTAATTATAATAAAATAATAAAATCAGATTTAATTATAATAGTATAATAGTATAATATAAACAGAATAAAAAATGTCATTTGCGACTTTTTGTGGAACAGACCCAACAAATGCGGCAACGTATCAAAGAGTACTTACACGTTATCTAGAGGGCGGAGGTGGTGGTGGTGTAGCGGCGGTGACAGAGGGTGTTCTTGGAAACATCAGTATTCCTAATCCGTTAGTGCCATTTGTCTCCGTGAGGAACCCTCTCAACGCAGTACTCAATCTCGGCACACAAAGTATTACTGGAACAACTGGTAGTATAACGCTTGTAAATGCGGTGGGAACTTCTCAATCAATCCTAAACGCAAATCAACTCCGCATCCAAGATACCGCCGTCGCAGCAAACGGAATACTCCTTACCGAAACCTCCCTTGTCGTTGCTGGTTCTGCTGGAGCAGAAACCATCACATACGGTAGTTCAAATATAGTGAAAACTGGTGGAAATATGGGTATTTCTGCTCCAACTGGATTATCTATAAACGCTGGTGTAGGTGTGAATATTAATAGTGGAACCGCCCCAGTTCAAATAACCCAACCTCTAAATACAACCTCAAAACTAACTACGAATATAGCGAATGTGAATTACTATGCTGATTACGTGATAGATAACGCCAACTCTACGGCGGTTGTTAACATCCCTCCGCCCAACTACAACGGACAGCGTTTAACGTGTATAGCGAGGGGAATAGCACCATTGATAAGTTGGGTTCCATTTGGAAACTTGGCAACAACGGCAAGTCCAAACGGAGTTTATGCGACGTTACTATCTTCTCAAAATGAGGTATGGGTAGCACGGACGGATAGTGCCACCGTTGAAGTATGGGATGCTGCCCTCTCCGCTATACAAGCCACCATCGTTCTCGCTGGAGGTGCGGAGCGATGTTATGTGCTATATGAAGCTGGAGGGTTTATGTTTATAGGAGGTAGTTTTACTCAAATTGGGGCGACATCACAGAACGGACTTGGGAGGTGTAATGTCACCGCTCCATACGCAGAAGATAAAATGTTGGATACAGTAAATAATCACGATGGGGTAGATACGACTGTTGGAGTTAATGGAGTATATGCCCTTGAAGTTCAAGGGGCGTATCTATATGCTGGTGGGACTTTCTCGCAGTTTGTTCCCACCGCCGCGACAGCAAACAATTTTTTTAGAGTAGAGTTTTATACTTCCCCAACCAACGCCCAACTCTATACAGAGGTAGGTGGTGGGACGAATGCCCCAGTGTATGCCCTACTTAATACTGGTACTTATTTATTCGTTGGGGGCGACTTCACTTCTGTTGGACCCAACGCTTATAATTATTGTGCGACTTGGGACGGACTAAATTGGGGTTTTACAGATTCCAATTCTTTTAATAACACAGTAACTGTTCTTGAAAGCGTCAATTTTGTTGGAGTATTCGTAGGTGGGGGGTTTACTCATAGTCCACAAGCGTATTCGTGTTATCTTGATTATAACGTTCCAACAGCAGCCAACCAAGCAACAAATCTTTCAATAGCAAACCCCCTAACGAGAGGTTGCTCTTTTTATAATGGCACCACCTATGTAAATACACAGACCGACGGCACCTTTAGTTCCAGTGGGTTAGGCGTGTGGGTTAGTGAGGGGTCAGCTGGAAATGCTACACCGTCTTTTTTTGGTTCATTCAACGGAACCCTAAATGTAGCGTGGGTTGACGCGGTTGGTTATTATAAGCGAGATATTCCGGCACAATCCTCAACATTCACTCTAACGAGCGGTAATTTTGAGTTTAATAATGTTGCTACATACACGACTGCTACTATTATTGTTCCGGATGTCGCTCAATCTTGGATAGGTGTTGATGTGGCGACAGCTCCAAAATGGATACAAATAGCGTATAACCCCTATTTGAATTATACTTAATTTTAGAATTAAAATAAATAAAATCATTTTTAAATCAGATTTTATTTATGTGAAATCAATCGCCCTTTAGGGTTTTACTTTATATTTAGGGTCTTCGACTCCGAGACGGCGCGGCATACCCTTCAGCAATCCGAGTGCTTTATCTTGGAGCATTTCGCCGTGTACCAATGGACTTGCTTCAAAGGAGCGTCCGCTGTGCGTGTATACATCATTCTGTTCGTCGTGGTACCCTTCATAGCTTTCCTTCGGAAGACGACGGCGGCGAGCCAACCCTATACGCTGACCTCCACTCGTTTTCGGTGTAGGATGGAGGTCTTCCTCTGTGGGCTGGAGTGCTTTAGGCAGCTTGGCGTATTTGATGTTCACCTCCACGCCATTGCCTCCGCCTTCCATTCCCTCTTCGTCATCATCGTCGTAGCCGTGATTACCACCCCTCACGCTCGCCTTTCGTGCGTTGGCGGACTTTTCGCCTTGTTTATATCTGTACGCTTTTGTGCCGTTACACAGAGAAGAAGTGAAACAACAACGACCAGCGCCGTCTGCTCCTCGCCTTGCTGCTTGCCTATTACTGAGATAGGTCTGAACCAATCTTGCTGCGATTCCAGCGATACGCCATTTCGCAGCGAGAAAAGGTAGTAACACTTCCGGATGTTTTACAATATAGGTGAGAACGACTTGAGTGGCTTCATTTTCATAGACATCCCTTGCCGCTCCTGCTGCCGATTGAGCCGCAGCATTAGCCCTTTGAACCGCATCAATCATAACTGGGGCGGCAGCGGCAGCACCAGCGCCGGCAGCTTGAGCCGCAGCCATTACAGCCGCTGGAGTACCGATGGCGGCGGCAATCAAGCCATTAAGAGCCGCTTCAAGAGCATCCCTACCGTGTCCCCTGAGTTTGTACATAGCACGTTCAAGTGCGTTTGTTCTATCTTCATCGCCGACGAGCATCCAATCCTCTTCATCGTCTACATCGGCTTCATCTTTCAAGTTGCCTTCCGCATTAAGTCGAATAATACCTCCCTCCATACGACGAGAAATAGCACTTGGACGACCACTTCCGAGAACGCCTCTATTCTGAAGAATGGGGATAATCGACCCAGTACTGTCGCCAATGTATTCGTTCCCCCTATAACGATTTTTCAATTGGGCGAGTGTATTCGGAATAACGGACGTACCAGTGAAATCGTTATTAAGGCGGAGAGGTCGCCCTCTTGGAGCATTGCCGTTGCCGTTGCCCTTGCCGTTGCCCTTGCCGTCACCCATAAAGAACCTAAATGGTGCTGTGACTCCTTTTAAAAGAGAAGAGGCATTAGGGTTTTTATTAGAAAACGAATTAAATGCGGAGGATGCGACATTTTGAGTAAATGGGCTTTTCTTGTACCCTTTATACAAATGACCAACTCCTTCTTCCACTAAATCTTCAAGAATGTCACCCAAGAATCCGCCTTCCATACCGTTGCCCTTGCCGTTGCCCTTGCCGTTGCCCTTGCCGTTGCCCATAAGTTTCAAATTATTTTTAACAACCTCCACACTTATACCCAATGCCGCAGCGACTTGTCTTACTTCATTTTTCACCCTTCCTCTTGCCGCTTTATCCATATTATTATATCCATCTAATTGTTGGGTTAGACCCAAATCTTGAATCTTATCGAAAATCGCTCTTTGGGTTTTTGCGGCTTTGCCACGCTGCTGTTTAGCTAGTGCTGCTGCTGCTGATGCTGCTGCTTCTGCCTCTTGTCGTCGTCTAAATTCTTCCATTACGGCTTCCGGTATATTAGGTAGACGAGGATTAGGACGCAGTGGGCGAGGTTGCGGCGGCGGCGGTTGCGCTGGTCCACCTTGCTGTCCTTGCTGTCCTTGCTGTGCGTTGTCGCGTCGGTAGTCGCTTATTGCGTCTATAATAGTAGCAATATAAGCATCTATTTCGTCATCATTTTGAAGACCATAAAATTGTTGGAGTTCATCTCTAGTATCATCTTCGAAAGCGTTTACAATATCATCAGCGTCTACATTTGGGTCACTAATACTATTGCCAGTTTGACCCTCGAATCTATTAATATCAGTAGCAATACGACGATGTATACCTTCCAATTCTTGTTCTCTCGCCCTATTCACTTGTTGGGATAGTTGAGGGTCATCTTGATATGCGTCTATAACACGACTGATGAATTGTGGATTTACATTTGTGAATGCTGCTTCTTGCGGAAATGTATTTGGGTCTTGGACTGGCTGCGGCGCTGGCTGCGGCGCTGGAGGCGGCGGTTGCGGCGCTGGTCCGCCCTGCTGCTGTTGCTGTTGCTGTTGTTGCTGTTGCTGTTGTTGCTGTTGCTGCTGTTGCTGCTGTTGCTGCTGCTGCTGCTGCTGCGGCGGAGGAGGAGGAGGGTTGTTAGGGTTGAAAGGAGGTTGACCGGCTGGTCCCCCTTGATTTGCGAGTACATTCGGCGGCAATCGTTGGTTTAGAAGTGAAGTTCTTGCCTCTGCTCCATATCTAACATTCTTGTAAAATCCAACTTGAAGTTGTTGAAAAATATCCGCGAGAGATGCCTCATTCTGAACCGTTGCGGCTTGTCCTTGCTGTGCGAAAACTTGTTCTTTAAAAGATTTAATCTGTTGTATACCATTTGCGAAGAATTGAAAAAGGTCATCTTTTAGTTTTTGGCGAACGTAGTTGTAGTCGCCAGCAGTAGCCGCTTGAACATTCGCATCGGTCTGCTGACCTTTAAGGTAAGGATTAATTCTCGCGACCAATTTATTCCAAGCAAGAGACACTGAACTAAAATCGGCAAATCCTCTATCAATCGCTTCGTCTGAATTCATTTCAGTGAGACCTTGATTGAGTGCGTTTTTAACGTTTTCAATATCTTTATTGAACTGGAACGCTATTTGCTGGAGTTTATCGTTAGGGGGCATTTCGCTTTGGGGCATAATAGCGACTTGCTGTTGTTCGCGTTCAAAGACCTTCTTGTTTGCCCTTAAATCTTCGTCAACACATTCTCGGTTTTGCCGATTTCGTAGAGATAGGACTACCATTTTATGTTATAATATATATATAACGTATATATTTATTATAATTTTATTGCTAAATTATAATCCATTACAGATTTTATTTATTTACGATATGTTGCCGATGCTTGCGATAATGCGTCCTTGTACGAAACGCCGTGTTTGGATGCGTATGCTTTTACGTGCGTAATCCACGCTGAAGCACGCCCTCCACTCGCACGACCTCCGATGGTTCCATACATTTGGTCTACTGGTGTCAAAGCACGACCGCCGCACGAATACATCGGCATAGCCCCACCCTCGCCTTGATAGGCATCCGGTACGTCAAGACCGTAAGGGTCTTTAAGGGTAGGGGGGTTTCCACCATAGTTGCTATCCGCTCCACTGCGACGACGACGACGACCTCCGCTAGCGGCAGAGCGGTCGACATACCCTCTTGTTGCTACATTTCTAGGAGGAAGTAGACCGCTGGGCTGTTCGTCATTGTCGTATCCATACAAGCTTTCTTGTCCCATAGCTGCGACTGGTGCTTGACCTCCCTTCATATACAGACGTTTACCACCAGCACCAAGAGCGTTTACCTTTTCTCTTTGGCGACGGTCGGCACTAACTATATCGCCTCTCATTTTAGAGCGGAGTTTATCATCTTCACGGTCAAAACCGTCTTGCGCTCTCATCGCCATACCAAAGTTACCGCCTTCAGCAACCATAGGGGGTCTGTATCGTGCGTCTTTCATTCTTCCAGTACCTCCACAGCATTGACAGTCACTTCCATCGTCCCCTCCGCCGTATGACATAGCACCGCCGCTGGCACGACCTCCGTATGACATAGCACGACCAATTCCCTTACCTTTTGGTTTTCTTTTTAATGCCCCTTTCAATTCATCCTTAAATGCCTCTTTTCCTACTTCAATCGCAATAGGTAGGAGTTCATCCTTCGCAAATTCTCCTGCTTTGCGAAATCCGTGTTTAAGGTAGGGTAATGATGCGTTAAATGCTGGACCAAGAACGTTTGCTACTTCTCGAGGTATTTGACCAAGTTTTTTAAAAAGGGTATCGAAGAATCCTCTACCACTCATAACTGGGTGTCCTTTTCCAATCTTGAATAGTTTTTGGAATATATCGACCAAATGGGGTATAGCTAGAGCAGCTAGATGAGCAATATCGTCCGCAGCCATTTTACCACCACTGACACGTCCACCGCTCGCACGACCGCCCCTCTTCATTACACTCATCCCAATTTTGTGTGCCATATCTGTAAAAATAGGCAATGCTGGTTTCAATCTTTTGTCTAGATGGGACTTTAATAAATCCTTCATCATCATTAATTTCATATTCCTCGCACCACCGCTATAGGCACCGCCAAATAAGTTGCTAAGTAAATTTCCGACAGAACTGGCAGCATTACTGGCTAAATCAGCTGGGAGCTTTAACATATCACTGGGGTTCGATGTCAAATAATCCCCCAAGTTTCGACCGCCGCTGTTACGACCGCCATACGACATAGCGCCGCCAACTTCGCGAGACGCTTCTTCGAAGGAACCGCCTATCATTTCATTCTCATAATCGTCGGCATAAGCACCGCCGCCCTCCATTTCCTCATCTTCACTCAAATAATCGTCACCTTCACCTCCAACACCGCGTCCGCTTCCATTGAGACGGTCTACCATCTGCCCTTTGCGTCGCTGAAGGGCGTTGCTCTTTGCTGTCAAAGCACGATTGTATGCGTCATTATATCCAACCATTTTAATTTATGTTATACTATCCCTTAATATAATTATTTTAATACTTATTTTACTCCAATATTATTTACATTCTCTAATGAATTTCTATCAAACTCTTCTATGATTTTTTACACCGCCATTCCACTCATCAGATTTGGCGGAGCGATGGCTTTTGGGTGAGGTTCTGCTACATCTGCCTTAACCTCCGCATCAACATCGCGGTCAACCTTTATACAACAACATTCAACAGTTTTACATTTGGATTTATAAAGCATAGACCCACCCTTTAATAATAAACCAATCATACTTGTAATGAAGAACGTCCAAAACACTTCGCTCATTTCAACAGCCATTTCAAATAAATATTATAATTTATATAATATGTATACTTCTAAATAGATGCTCTTCTAACCAATCACCACTTCCACCACTTTTTTGATGAAATCTGAAACTATTTCTATGGGAAGGAAAGACCTACCCATCTACCTAAACTGGTAGGAAAGGTAGAAAGGTAGTTCATTACACTAACGCGTAGGGTAATGAATTCTCAAAATATTGGTGATTATTTTTATGCTGATATAACAACATTGGGTTGTAGAACAATGAATGAAAAAGTACTAACATCAGCAGCAGTAGCAGCGCCGGCAGCATTGATGGATGTAAAAGTGATGGTACCGGCGACAGTAGTATCACATACAATACCGACAGAAGCATTAGCAGCTAAAGCACCATTTTTATTGGCGGTACAAATTGCTCCAACTGGAAGTCGAGGGTTGACGTAGGTGGCGACACCACCAGCAAAAGTTGCGGTACCAGTAGCTATGACTAAATCGCGATAAGACATTGTAGATTTATGTTATACTATACTATAATATAATTATTTTAATACCAATTTGTTTCTAAATATTAAAATAATATTATTTCTATATTTGTTAAATCTTTGAATTCTTGGAAGTTGGGTAGATGGTTTTGACCTATAGAAATAGTTTCAGAAATCGCTAAAAAAGTGGTGGAAGTGGTGACAGCACCAGCCACAAACTCTCTACATCAAGCGGTCGTCGACACCTCGTCTGCCGCCCCTACCAATGCCTTGACCACAAAGCATCTTAACTCCCTTTTCAACGTTTTCGCGCTGTGAAGGAGCGACAGCAGAAGCGTATGAGCCCAAACTGTCGAGCAGACCACCTCCGACCAATCGCTTGACATCGGAGCTGCTGTAGGGTGCTTGCTGAGATGCGGAAAGCACATCGTCTTTGGTAAGAATGCCAGTGTATGTGGCTGACTGTCCTTTTTCGCACACAAAAAGTCCGCTGTTGAGTGTAATTAAAACCATTTCGATAGACATAGGGAGAACGGTAGCTGGAGGGGGTGTCGTCTGAAGAGGAACGGTCTGATAATTAGCCACGTCTAAAGTGAACTGTAAATTAAAATTTCCGAGCGATGAAGGCGCATAGTAGTCCTCTGTGATTTGAAGATGGCGACCCATATCGAGCATAAGATAAGAACCGCTAGTAGCAATCTGCCTCCCCATACCAGTGGCGGCATTTGCGACATTTGCGAACCCCCTAAATTCCTCCCACGACTGATTGCTGCCAGCTTCTGCTGAAAATCTAAACAGTTGGTCCGTTGTACTGCTTGCCAAGATACCTGACTGATTGTTAAAATTAAATGAAACGTTTTCGATGGCTAAACAACTGTCAGTGTCAGAAATGAGCTGGGTTGCTTTAGATTTGCGGACAAAAATCAGCAATTTATCCGGAATTTGATTGAGCTGAGTTGTAGTAAACGTCAAACGAGTCCTTGCTGGAACAAGAACTCCGGAGGCGATACCAGCACCGCGAGTAGCGTAAGGAATAGTAGCAGTATTCGTAGAAAGGTATCTCGGCATTTCATAGTAGGGGACCACGTTGCGCGCACTCAACATATCACTGGGTTTCGGTGTCAAAAAATTGAAGATAAGTTTTGAGCCACTGTAAGATTGAATGGCGAGCTGGGTTTCAGCACCAGTAACATTATCGCAAGGGAGACCTGAACGCCAAACTCGAGACACATTATTGGCACTTAAATTAAACGTCACATTCAGATTTTGAATTCCGTAAAAACCTTGTCCACTGTGGGCTGACCTAGCAAACATAAAAGGGGCGGCGAGGAGGGGTTCGCGAACAGTGTATTGAACAAAATAGGTGAGGGCGGCATCAACTGCTGGTATCAGAGGGACGGCAGTGACGGCTGTGCCAAAGGCGTTAGTACCACTGACTTGAACGTCGCAGTATGAACCACGAGCATAGAGGTCGTTATCATAGCAATGAGTAGAATAGTTGCCGAGAGGGTTATTGTTGGCACCGACGGCATCTTGGTACTTTCCGTAGACATCGTACATATTAGGGGTCATACCGTTGAATCGCATCAGTTCGCGCTTGTCGTTGAAACGGAGAATGACTGGTAATACGTCATTCATATTAATTGATACCGAATTGTTGTTGATTGTAAATTGTTGAGTTAAACAAGCGGAATGGAGGGGGAAGGGGCCCGGCGCCGATGCTAAACCCAACTGGACACAAGGGTCGCCGACAGCCATACCAGCGAGTTTAGCAGTAGTGACGGCAGCTGTTGGGATAGTTACTTGTACCACTACAGTGCTTTCCCAAATGACGCGACGGTCGATAATCGTGGTTTCTGAAGGCACCGTGATATTATATGTGTGGCTATTCACATTTTGTGAAATTGCGTTAAATTCGGCGACGGTAATGTTCTGACCACTCTTTTGTACGGCATACTTGATGCTGTCCTTACAATTGAGGCGTTCATCACGGACGAGGACTTTCTGAAAATCGGCGGAAGACATTATGCGATGGATTATAATATACTATAATATAATTATTTTAATACTAATTTGTTTCTTAATATTAATTATATTATACTTACTTTTAAATCTTCTTCAATTAAATAAATTGTCTAAATCTCTCGTTATTAAATTACTCCTTGAAAATCTTTGCGTCTAAACATCAATTTGAGGGAGGCATTGGAACCACTACCCAACCTCAACGGATTGAGTCGACCGAATGTATCTTTCCAGTTGACAGTAATTTCGATTGCGGATAGAGGAGCATTTCCATTAAGGTCGAAAAGGCGGTACTCGGCTGTCGGAACATAACTGACTGACGGTTTATATTCCCAACCTTTTTCTAAAGCAACTTCAAAATCTGTCAAAATATTGGCGATACCGCTATTATTTCCAGCGTTGGTGAACGCCGCTCCAGCGCCGAACAAAACTGGAGTGCTTATTATAGAGGACGCAATAGGCAGCAATGAAGTTGTAAATACGATTGATTGTACTGGGTTCCACAATGGAGTTGTTGGATATTCTTGAGATACCCTTAACAGTGCTAACGTTGGTGGCTGCTGTGGAGGTACCGCGACTTGAAGAGGGAAGGTTGCCAACGAGCCAGCAACTGCTGGAGTATTTATCAAATAAGGGTTTACTGTAATCGTGTCCGGAAAGAGCATCCTCCAATTTTGACCGGAAATTGTTGGGGGTCCATATCCATTTTGGAAAGCCGTGAAACTGCTAAATAAATTGAAGAGAGGAGCATTAAAATATATTTCTAATGGGGCAGTGTCGAATGGTACTGGTCGAGTAGGAGTTGGATTATTGGCTGTTCCGGTTTGGAATACTTGTGCCGTTACGACCCAAGTTGCTATACATTTGTCTTCATCCCATTCTAAATATGGAAAGAAATTTGCGTTGTTATATGGGGCTACCATTGTGGCAATAGCGGCGATAACGGCAGTATAACAAGTACGTAATGCGGTATTCACCATATTGATGAAGGGTTTGTAAGTATAAGTGTAATAGTATTCATTTATAATATCGGAAGCATTTGCGATTGATGCTGGAGGGGGTGCTAAAGTGGTGCTGCTCTGCGGTACAAAAAGCACTCGAGTTTCAATTCCAGCTGCGAGGAGTGTTGGATGCCGCATTGTAACGGTATATACTGTCTCATTAATGGTAGAAGGGAGGACAGTACTTTGCGCTCCTATTCGTGCTTGGGGGATAATGACTGGTAGTGTGGGTGTCTCTACACTGAAACGAACGACAGATGCGAAATAGTCGGACGGATTTGCTAAATAGGGAATGTTCCTAATTTCTGTAAACTGGAGATTGGGTGGAATCAGTGTACCAGTTGTATCGTTATTCAAAATGTTGATGTCATAATAAATGTGATAGGGCTCGTAAGAAATTCGACTGTCGAAATCAATTCCACTCATTATTGTTATGTGTGTGTATATATATATTATACAACAAAATTATTTTAATATTTATTTGTCTTAAATAATCAAAAAAAAGTCATTATCGACATCAAATGGGTGTAATAATACAATAATAATACAATTAGATTATTTACCATAGAAATTATAGTAATAATACAGATTAGCATTGTAATAATAAATTTATTATTACTGTATTATTATTGTATTATTAATAAAAAAAGGGTTTGTAAATAATCTAAAGAGATATTTTAGATTATTTACATTGTATATTAGATTATTACACATCAATCTCCCATTCCACCCCTACCCCCTTGCCAATAAATTTATCAATTTGGTCAATCTGTGACTGAAACCCCTCATCGTTGATTTCCCATTCACCATTCAACGCCTCCTTACAGCATAAGCGACAAAGATTCAATTGCTCTTTCATTTTTTCGTTTTCGTGTTTGAGTGTGTCAATCTCACCTTTGAGTTGATGGACGATAGGAAGACATCTTTCTCCATAGGTGCTGCCGTTTTCATCCACCGCGTATGTCATAATCTGCTTCTTCTCCTTCAATTTCTCTTTCAGTTTTTCGTTCTCCTTCATTTGTTCGTTCATTTTTTCGTGAAAGAGCAACTTGAGTTTTGTGTTCTCGTCTTCTTGTTTCAGCATTTGTATTTCACAATAATTCACCCAAGACATACAACCAGTTTTGTTGATTTTCTTCCCTTTATTACTTTGTCCCTTTGCGTCCATTATTCGTGTTGTTGCTTGAACTACAGATTATAAATATAGATTTGAAGTTTTCAATTTATATTTATTTGTGTTGAAATTTTAAAATTATATTTTTACGGATGCGGATGCTCGTAAGGTTCAGCATAAAGTTGTGGTTCTAATGTTGATGTACTAGGTGACACTTCACTCACAAGATGGTTCAATAAAACCGAATGAGAAGAATGTGTTGGCTTTCTTGGTCTTCCTATAGCACACCCAGCGCTCGAACCAACACATTTATTTAATTTAGCTTTCGTCTCCATCATCGACTCTGTCAATTCTTTGATTTGATTTGAGAGAAAATCATTCTGTACCTTTATTGCTAAAATTTCATTTTCTTTCTCTTCCAAATTTTGTTTATATTTAATCTCTCCAAGAATTATCCTCTTCTCTTGTGCCTCCGCAATCATATCCGCGCTGTCTTTCAAGCACTGGAACTCACTCGCAGAAATCGTCGGAGTATGAGGGTGCTCTTCTGATAACACCACCTCTGTATCATCGTCAACCATCATCGGCATCGCATCTCCTATAACCTTGTACCGAAGCTTCGCATTCTCTTCGCACAACTTTACAATCGTATTAATCGCAAATTCCATAGCTGTAGGCATTTTTAGTGTTCTATAATAGGAATATATAATTCTTTTTAAGTATGTTATTGAATAATCTTTGTTGATTATTCAATAGAAAAAATATAAATTGAAAACTTAAAATCTATAATTAATTATGTAGTTCACAAGCAACAAGAATGACAAGACCAAAATCATCAAGCAAAGCAACAATCTTCACTCACAGTAGAGCCATCCGTTTCGTATGTAAATGTGGGTACGAAAAAACGTGTCAAACTGATAAAGAATCAGATATAATTGTAAAACTTCACAAAAAAATATGCTCTGCTGCTGCTGGGGGTAAGCCAGCTCAACACACATTTTTCTCAAGACACGACGGAGACAAGGGACACCTTTTAATCGACAAGGACAGAGAAGATAGTTACGAAGAGTTAAGATACCGCAAAAAAATATAAATTGAAAACTTCAAAACTATATTCATAATCTGTAGTTCAAATGACAGCCACAACTTTCACAACGATGTTCCAGCAAATGATACAAATTGGAGAAGGAGTTTTCAAAACAACAGCAAGCACATACGAAAAGATTGTGGGAAATTTTGTATTACATTGTAAGAAGAAATGGAAGATTAATGGTGCGTGTGAAGACAATCTTGTGGACTGGATGGGAGATGAATTGTTCGATTACTTCAAGCGGATGTTCTTTAAATGTGATGGATGTAATTATATGATTAGAATATTTGATAGTAAAATCCACCCCAACACAAATATAACATTATATTATGGATTATTTGAAGTTAAGGAAGAGGTGGAGGGAGAATGGAGAAAGGGAAATGATGGTAAGTATAAACTTTATCCTATTCCTCCTTTATGTACGTCTGATTCATCTCCGCAACCGAATGACCCATCTGCGCCGCAACATCCTTCTGCTCCGCCAGCTGTTTCCCAAACTTCTTCGTAGTGTAAATGTGCCGAAGCATTGAAGACCCAATCTTCTTCCCAAACACCCTATTCAGTATACGCGTAATGGAATTAATTATAAATGGTTTATCATTCCACAAGGTTAGGAAGGGTTCAATGTATATTGATGCCTCCTTCTTGGTCTTCTTGATTGGTGCTTGAAGACGACGAAGTATACCTTTTTTTTCAAAGTACAAGGCAAGAATATCGTACAGTTCTTTTGGAATAGCGACAATCGTCTCTCCATATTTCTTTGATGTCTTGTAATTCCTAAATATAAACCTCCTCCCATTCCAATCTAGAATATTATTGCCGCTCAATGCCTCGCTCACTTCAGGTGTAAACGCCGACACAACTTTCATATTCATATAGTCGGAATTTCGGCGTGGAGGATTGAGGACGTATAACGAGAGAACCACTAAATCCAATAATTTATTATATTCACCTTCCGTAATCGGTGAACTCATTTGGGTAGTATTTTCCCTTAATCCATCGTAAATGTGTTCCACATCACTCCAATCTATCCAATTCGCATTCTGCGTCTCCGTCTTCACCCCATTATGATTCGCGTCATTCAATGACTTGTTTAAATCAATCATCGTTTTATAATATCGCTTAAGTAACGTATCTATCCCTTTCTCTCCTTTAAATGACGACAGAGAGGATACAATCGAGATGAGAAACCCTCTCTGTGTATTCCCCTTGTACCCTTCCAGCTTTTCCATAATTTCCGCATATTTTTTTAGGAAATTAAGATTATTCAGACCCTTGTTCGAATTGAGCTTCTCAAGATTGCGGACGTACAAGGCAACTGAACTATCAGTTAACCCTCTCGTCTTTAATTTATCTACTAGTGTTGCCGTAAAATCCATTTTGCTTGTTATAGATATAATACAGATTATATTTATATCAGTTGGGGAATAATATAATTAGATTATATTTTTGGAATATTGGTGGAAGTGACTCACACTCGAGGAAATTCATTCGTACTATAAACGCCAAAATCTTGAAGATAACTCATTCTATTTCTAAACTCATTCCATATTTCAATAGGTCTTGGATTAGCAGTCCCACGTTGTATTTGGTCAGCGCGCACCCTAATCAATTCATCTTTTGCGACTTGGTTGCGACCATTCTCAACCTCCCTTATTAATTCTGTAGCGCGCTCATCATAATAAGCTCTAGTCCTTCTATGCTCTTCTTGTTGTTCCGCGATTATTCTTCTATCCTCTCTCAACTGTCTTCTACGACGAGGAGCATCCGCAATTCGTCTTCGAAAAGCAGCCACGCTTTCGCCAATCCTCCTAATCGCCTCATCCACATCTATTTCACCGCGATACAGTTGTCCCAGCTCATTCCCTTTACCGTGAGCAGAATTAAGCATCCTCTCTCCATTCGGCATTATATGATACTTGGATTTACCACCGACAACCACAGGAGCCACAGGAGCCAAAGGAGGAAGACCCATCCTCTTTCTTACAGCCGCTGTCTCTTCATCTTGCTGCCGTTTAGCATCATCTTCCATTTCTTTCCGATACGAACCATCCTTATCATTTTTAAGTTTTTGGTATTGTATCTCTTCAGGGGAGTTCACACCATAATCGATAAATGATTTCCCCATTTGCCCTTGCTGACCTCTTCGTATCCTCTCTTCTGTTTCTAATTGAGTGTATACGTCTTGTGCTGCGGATTTTTTAATCCATACAAATTTTCCAGTAGTTCTTGGGTCCGGAAGTTTCACCCACAATTCACCATTTGGTGCTCTTGGAAACTGGATTACTTGTTTTTTGTCATCATACCTCCAACCTTTATCATACTGTTGCTTCGCATACGCATCGTTTGCTACTTTCGCTCGTGCTGCTTGTTGTCCCTTTGTGTCAAAAATCTCTTTCAATACATCCATAGCATAATCCTTTACACTATCGACTGCGCCGTCAACCCAAGCTTTCGCATCATCCGGTAAAAATTTATATATCAATTGACCACCTAAATACACTAGTTCCGCAACAACCATAGGGGCAAGTCCACCTTCCATTTTCCTACCGCGCCCTTTACTCGTGGGTAACGAGTTTCGCCACCCAATATAGTTGCGTCTCACGTGTTCTAAAAACTCTTCACGAGACATTCCCCTTAATGCTTTTGCTTGTGCTGCTGGGGTACGGTCATTCAACCACCTCGTCATAAATTCTACTGTCGGAGGTATACCAGCAAGAGCCATCTTTGCGTTCTCTTTATATGCCGCATCACTGTCTATCTGTCCTTTGCTCTTTAAGAGTATAGTATCCATAATTTTACGTTTAATATCACCGTATAAAGACCCTCCCTTTTGATAATTTCTATTTTTACACTCCAATCCGATATATCTTGGGTCATCGCATATCGTTTTCTTGGGTGGCTCTTTTCCATCTCTCGCCACACACTCATCATACATCCGATGCTTGTTAGCCGCCATCTTGTTTTGATACTGATGCCCATTATACATCGTTGGGTCATAATCCATCGTAATAGGACCTTCTAGTATACTCTTACACTTATCAGCACCTAGTGGTGTGAACTTATCTTCTCTGTAAGCTCCAACTTTATTCATCAAATCCGCAAACATTGAAGAATCTTGAGGTTTATATGATAGTCCAATATTATTATTAATTCCTTTTCCACTCATTAATGGAATTACTGTTGTTATATTATGACAATCTAAAGAACCCATTGTTGTATCAATGGGTCCAGCATTCGCACCGGCTGGATTAGCTTTTGAAATCACTTCTAAATTCCCATTAGTAATAAATTTTCCAATTAAATTATATAAAACGTCGCATTCAAGATAAATTCGATGATTATCATTCGGTACCTTAAAATTAACTCTCTCTATCGCTGGATTGAATGAGACGGCACTTTTTACCAATCCTTGTAACAACATTTGGTCTATGAGCGCGCCGGATAGTGAATGACCAACCGCATAGTACACTAATTTAGCATTGCTTCGTGGGCTGTATTGTGCTGCTTGTTTTTTAAAGGCAGTAATGTCAGCAACATCGCGTATGTACCGCTGGCTATTCTCAACATTTATCGCGATATTCACGTCAGCAACTATAGTTTTCACTATTGCCAAATCAGCTTTTACATCATTAACATCTTGAAAACTAGTTCCACGAAGGGCTATGATTATTACATTCCTCTTTTTATTCACTTGAAAAAACGATACTGTCGGCGTTCTCTGAAGAAGGGTGTACCCTTGTATATTGGGTGTTGTGTTTGGTTGATACGTCGACGCAACCATTTGGGCGAGGTCATATAGCGGAGGCATATCGAATGGTCGACGCAACCACCCATATTTAACTTGTGATGGGTGGAATCCTAGTGGTTTAACAATTGCGTCTGACACACCAGTAAATGCCGTCTTTAGAACATTCTGAAAAAATCCTCCGCCTTCCATATCTTCAATTGTTTTCCGCAATCTTGGAGACATTATTATTCTATTATAAATCTATATTTTATTATAGTAAATATACATTATATTTATTAAACATAAAATTATATTCTGTTATATACATATATATAACTAAATGTCATTTGCGACTTTTTGTGGAACAGACCCTACAAATGCGGCAACTTATCAAAGAGTACTTACAAGATTTCAAGAGGGAGGTGGTGGTGGTGGTAATCCTACTGTCAACACCACTAATGCGAACGCTGTTGTATTTCCAGTTCTCGCTGCTGGAGGAGGTGGTGTAGCTCGACAAATGCTCGCCGCTGATGGTGTTCCGCCAATCAGCGTAAACGTAGCAACCGGAGATTTCATCGTAAGTACAAGTGTACTTTTGAATGCTAATAATACAAGCGTTGGATTAGGTGCTGGTGTTGGTGCTGGTGCTCAATGTGTAGCAATAGGAAGTTCTGCTGGAGCTGGGCAGCAAGGTGGGGCAATCTCAATTGGATATGAAGCTGGACGAGTAAATCAGGGAGCGTCCGCTATCGCGATTGGCGAAAGCGCCTCCGACACTAATCAGGGGGGAGGGGCGATTGCGATTGGGGGGACAGCAGGATTCTCGAATCAGGGGGTGAACGCAATCGCGATTGGAGCAGGAGCGGCTGGGGCTGGGAACACACAGGGGGCGGACGCGATTGCGATTGGAACTAGTAGTGGACTTGGCGGAGGTCAAGGAGCGTCAGCAATTGCGATTGGTCAAGCAGCAGGAGGAGGCGGTGTTCAACCACAAGCAGCGCAGGCAATAGCAATCGGTCAAGGAGCAGGTAATTTCGCTCAAGGTGTGACCGCAGTCGCGATTGGATTGATTGCTGGAAATCAGGGTCAGGGTGCGAGCTCGGTGGCGATTGGAAATACGGCTGGTCAAACGAATCAGGGAGCGTCCGCCATCGCGATTGGAAATACGGCTGGGGTTGGGAATCAAGGTCAATATGGGATTGGTATAGGAAATAATGCTGGGACTACTAATCAAGGCAGTAATGGTATTGCTATAGGACAACTCGCAGGAACACTCACTCAAGGATTAAATGCGGTTGCTATTGGATTGAATGCTGGGAGTGCGAATCAATCAACAAACGCAGTTGCTATTGGGAATGATGCTGGAAACGGCAATCAAGGAGCAAGAGCGGTTGCTATTGGTCGTAATGCTGGGCAAACCACACAATCAGCACAGGCGGTTTGTATAGGAGAATCTGCTGGCTCCAACAATCAGGGACCAAACACCGTCGCTATTGGTGCTAATGCTGGAGACACCAATCAAGGAGCAAATGCGATTGCTATTGGGAATAGTGCTGCGAATATCAACCAAACTGCCTCTTCCATCTGTTTAAACGCTAGTGGAGCAGCACTTCAAGCAGGGGCGGCTGGTTTTTTTGTGAATCCTATTCGTGCTGGTGTTCTTGGGGCATCGTTAGTGCCCCCTATTCCAGCAAATATTTTATATTATGACGCAGCTACATCTGAGATATTAAGAACAACTTAATTATCGATATTTATATAGCATACACCACGTTTTATTCCTCCGTTCTTTTCTTTTGGAGTTCTTAAAATATCATATTGTTTCAAAAGTATACACTTCTCGATAGGTACATAGTAAACCCATCGAGTAGTATTGGTATTCTCTCGTTCGTCCGGTCGCACATTGTTCGTATACTTGCGCGGTCGTATCGTTTCATCCCCCATAATATCATCACATTTCGCGTAATAAATTCCGTCAAGGAGGTTCCATATAACATAGTCATTCCACGACACTTTTGCGACATTTATCATCAAACCCTCCATCGCCTCCTTGCTGTCACTTTTAAGGTCTCTCGATTTAATCTCGTACTTGATGCCCCCACTACCAATATAATCATTTGCCTCATATTCACTTTTTACTAATTTCAAATCATCATCGTTAAAATAGCTTTTCAGAAATGGCAAAACAGAAACTTCCTCTTCTTTACCAACTTTCATATCCTCTTCAAACGTATTCAACATATTTATCATAAATAAGTTTTCAAATATTTATGATAATACTTTATAATTTTATTTAAATCATTTTTCGCGTAATTAATCTATTTATATTATTACTCTATGATTTATTTCCTATCTTCAACAAAATAACTATCAAAATACGACCTCGTTTTCAGGCAATAGCCCCAATAATGTTCGAGCAGCTCCGTCTTGCCCTCGCAGTTTTTGAGGCACACTGGACAGACGTGTATTTCGATTTTAGGAGGGGTGGGTTCAACAACTCCAGTAAACATTCCGCTCTGTGATAAATCAACGACTTCTTCTTCCATTATACGTATATAGTTATAATACATATTAATTATATTATAATATATAATAATATTATATTATATACTTTTATAAATGCCTCTGAAGAAAAATGTTGTGGATGTCAACGTTGCCCCTTTATCTGCTTCTACGACCAAGAACCTTGTTGCTGACCCTTTGGATGATAAAGAGTTGCGTGCCGCTCTTGGAAATGACGCTAAAATTGTACCGTATCACGACTTATCTAAATACCGCGATATAAACCAGTTACTCCCCAAGAATAAAGACGCGTGTATGCTTCTTTATGAAAATCGTATAATGGACGGACACTGGGTTTGCTTAACCAAGAACAATGGCGAAATAAGTTTCTTCGACCCCTACGGTGAAGTCATCGATAAACAGCTAAAGTATTCCCAATATTCAAATCAAAGGGTAAACGGAGGGAACGACCAATCCCTTCATCACCTTCTTGAAACTAGCAGATTACCAGTGTACTACAACGACTTCAAGTACCAGCGCGACGGTGGTGATGTCAATACGTGCGGTCGCCATTGTATCAATTTCATCCGCTATAATCAGCAAAAAGGGTTAGATTTAGAAGATTACAATGAGATGATGATGAAGGCACATAATAAAACAAAATTGCCTTATGATGAGCTTATAGCCAAGATGGTTCCAATCCATATTCCCCATCCGGATGATGCGGTACAGTTTGGTATGGGTGGTGGGTCAAAACCAAACAATTTGGCGTTATACGAAAAGGCAAAATCCATAGTATACCCTCGATACGCTAAACCTTCCGCCTATCGCAGCGGTGCCTTAGCCAAAGAATATAAGCGTCTCGGAGGCACGTATTCAGACGACAAGGGAGGTCGTCCGCTTAAACGCTGGTTCCAAGAAAAGTGGTCTGACGTAGGTGGCGAAGAATACCCCACCTACCGACCTACCAAGCGTATCTCAAAAGATACACCCCTTACGGCGAGTGAAATATCGCCAGCGAACCTTCGTAAGCAAACCGCGCTGAAACAGCGTATACGTGGTGATAGAAATTTACCGCCTTTTGAATAAAAAAAGGTGATTTTTAATGTTGCTACTACAATCACCAAACAATTGGGGGGTTTCTCTATTTGCTTTGTACTGCTGCTGGTAATGCTGCTGCTGCTGCTGCTTCTTCTGCTGCTATTTCTTCTTCCTCTGTGGGCTTGTATTTATACCACAACAGTACACATCGTTTGTGCTGCTTGCCCTTCGCGAAATCCGTGTAATAGTGGTCTTTCATATAATTTTTTTTATATAACGCACTTGTTTCGAAAAACTCTTTCATCGCCGATTTTTTCCAGCAATCCTTCGCAAGTTCACGGCGGTCATCGATATCATTGTGTATATCTTTAATCAATTCAGTCACTTCAACAAATGGTATGTCCTCCGGTTTCGCATTCGCGACAATATCTACCTTGTCACATAACTGACTCACAACTTTATGAATTTGGATATTGCTCGACAAGTACGCCTCTGTTCGCTTCCTCACTTCCATCGGAATAAAGTCGCCCATTCGGAAATCGTTTTCCATAAGCATCTTCAAATGACGCAGTATGATACACATCATTGCCGAACGATGAGGGTGTTTCCACATATCCGTCTTCAATAATGGATTACCACGATATATACCCTCCTTGTGATTCACTTCCTCCTCGAGTTCAGTAAAACGATTCGGATAGAGGATGTCAATGAATCGCTCCGACTCCGCGCCGTTTGGCTGTGGGTCTTCTTGTAAACCCAATCTATCATTACACTCAACACCATATGTGCCGTGATTGTATATTTTAGTATCATTGGAATACAGTTTCCTCGCTTGGATGCCTTCACCTCCAGTCAACGACTTGATAGCCGCATTACACAGCTTCTTCGATTTCTTCGGCTCCAATGACCGCACCCAACGCTTCTTGCTAATTTTCGCCAATGCTGGATTGCCGTTGGTCGAATTGATAGGGTCAGTGTATACCTCATACGGCATCTCATTGTAGGCATATTCGCCAATACAACACGCCCAAAACTCATTCAGTAGACCCTTCCCATTGCGTCCAGCACCATTGAAGATGATAAACTTCTCCAAGCATTGACCGCGCAGGGAGGATGCGTATATCATCTTGAGGAGGGTTCTAATCGCTGGATTGGGCATAATTCCAGCAAACACCTCCTCTACCTCTTTTATCTTGATAGCAATGTCACTCGTCTCATCAAGGGGGACGCACTCTTCGCACGCTTTGTTGTAAATCAACCAATCGTGTTCATTAAATTCCCATCCAGTATTCATACTCACATAATCATCGATATTGTAAGGACGAAACTTGAACTCCTTGATGTCAAACACTCCATTCGTAAATCCAATCAAATCACCATTCAAATCAAACTCAACATCGCGGTTCATCTCCGTCTCACACGCGCCGAATATTTTGTTCCGTGTGAATGTATCTTGAATATGCTCCACAAACTTGTCTGTGATAGTACACACGCTTTCGTAATCCATTGAAAGCTCTTCAGTCAAAATCTCATCGCCGATTTTCTCTTTGATTTTTGCGACTTCGTCAAGAATCTCCATTGGAATTGTCTCTGTAATGAGTTTCGCGAGTTTTCGAGGATGTTCTTTCGCTGAATGCGACTTCCAGCAATTATTATCCTCTTCCCAACATTTCCATTCGCCATCTCTGAAAATGTTTTCACCTACCGACGCTACACGATTAATAAATCTCGCCATTCCAGCATCGGTCTTGATACCCATTGGGTCTTTCATCTTCTTCATAAGTGTAGCTATTTCTGACTTCACCTCCTTCTCGTCAAACTCCACAAAATCCGCAGTCAGCCCTTCCCAATTCAAAGTCGTATCCATTTCCTTCTCCTCCCATTTTACATCATAACCCAGTTCCTTGCTCCACTTGTTAAGCGTCTCAATAAACTTTCCAGCCGTCTCATACGACCGTGTAATGTTCTTCGTAAGTACCTTGAATCCATCGTATTCATATTCATAGGTGTCGTAATCCGATGACTTCAAAACAGTCGTTTCCTTCGCAAGACGCTCCAAAATAGCTCCTACTAATCGAAATTCGTGTTCTTGGGCATAGTACGCAAGAAATGTCAACTCCCATCCAGCATCCTTGCCGTCGCATCCGCTCTTCTTCGTGCTTCTCGCAAACTCCTTCAGCACTTCATTGTTCTTGATAAGTTCCTTATTAATTTCCTTCAGCTCCGCACTCAACTCGAACCAAAACTTCGGCAAATCTCCCTTCAAATCCCAATCCTTGTACCAACGCATTGTATTTCTTTCTCCTCCACCATACAGAGTAGAATTGATGAGGTCCTTCACAATCTTCTCGCTCCGCTTCACTTTGGGGTCAAGCTTGAAGGCATCGTAGAAGATTTTGCTTACTTCCGCCTTCTTCGTTACCCAGCGCGTAATCGTGGGGCATTTGATACCGTTCTTGGAACAGATATTCATAAATATTGATGCGTGAGCTGACCGCAAATCAAAATCTGAATAAATTTCCTTGCTGATGAGATTGCGTACATCACGAGGCAGCGCCGATAGCGACAACATACCTAGTGGATATGCTCTGCCCCAATTCTTCTTCCCTTCGCGTTTGTATTCCACTTCCACGCAACCATTCTTGATTTTGCGATAGTACAGTGTGAGGTGATTGTGAGGCGAAGTGATTTTCAGAAATTTCAAAATTTTTGCTTGAGTTTTGTTTTTCATATTTTCAAAATTGTAAGGTGTGTCGCTGACTTTTCCACTTTTCAGCAACCACGCTATTTTCCGTCGGTCTACAATCTCGCGTGGGGTCGAACGCAGAATGAAGTTGGGTTGTGTGGTTTTCGTAAGCGTAAGTGGGGGCTTCACGCTCGCGACGACGACCACAACAGGAGCAGGAGCAGCGACCGCAGTCACTTCAATTTCAGGGGGGGTTTCCATTGTTCCTAAAGTTTGGGGGGGTTCTAATATACTTATTGAATGTTGTTTAAGTTTGTTTTCAATATTATCTTTTTTCGCTTTTTGTAAAGTTTTGATTTTTAATATTTTCGTATTCGTTGGGATTTCCATTTTCGCGTGATGAGTTCTGCTATATTATATACTTAGATAAAAAGTTTTCAATTTTATGTTTTATTAAATAAAAATGCTAAATATAATAATCTAAAATAAAAAATAAGATTATTTTATTTTAAAATCGTTTACAAAAATGAATTCGTTTTTTTAGAAATCATAAAAAAACGCGCTCCATACTCACTGTAAAAAATATAAATTGAAAACTTGAAAACTTATTTTACATTCATCAGTTTCGGTAGCACCAGCCACAAAGACACAATG
>Ga0181357_1000138_pt1 | contig 24004 bp, 22 predicted proteins | sample Fa13VDMM110DN_FD_130094 | JGI IMG/M metagenome (GOLD analysis project Ga0181357, IMG submission 130094) | Freshwater viral communities from Lake Michigan, USA - Fa13.VD.MM110.D.N | ecosystem: Environmental > Aquatic > Freshwater > Lake | place: USA: Michigan | collected 2013-09-24 | reverse complement strand
TCTATTTCAAAGGAAATGTCAATTGATTCTAATACTACCATGTGCAGGAGAGTCTAGTAGATTCCCAGGCGTTCGACCTAAGTGGCTTCTGACGCAACCTAACGGGAATCTCATGGTTTGCGACGCTATCAGTAAACTTGACCTATCTCATGTTAAAAAGATAGTGTTAATAGCACTGGAAAAATTTACGAGCGGAAACGAAGCTGGAATCAAGCAGTCATTCTCGAATGCTGGTATTTCACACGAAGTTGAGATTTTCTCTTTATCAGAGAAAACAAAATCTCAACCGGAGACTGTCGCAAGATATCTCGAAACACTAGCGTCGGATGAATCGATCTTTATTAAAGACTGCGACAACCAGTTTTCAGTAGAGATTGAACCCAGCAATGAGATAATCTTGGCTAACATATCATCGGCCAAGAGATCGGACGTAACCAATAAAAGCTACTGCATCGTAAATGGTAACTTAGAAATTATCTCTATTGCTGAGAAGAAAGTAATTTCTGAGATGTTCTGCGTAGGTGGTTACTCTTTTAGATCGAGCAAGCAGTATTTGGAATCGTTCAACAAAATTAAACATCTTCCCGATTTATACGTGTCTCACGTGATATCTCACATGTTGATTAATAAAAACGCGATATTCTTCGGTAAAGCATGTTCTGGGTATGAAGATTGGGGAACTTTAGAGGATTGGTTGTCATACAAAAGTACATTTAAGACGATATTTGTCGATATCGATGGAGTTATCGTAAAAAATTCATCAGAGTTTTTTACTCCCAAGTGGGGAGAGTCTGAGCCTCTTAGTAAAAACGTTGAGTTTCTGAGAAGTTTGAAACGTGATGATCGAACACAGCTAGTTCTTACGACTGCAAGATCGCTTGCGTTTAAGTCCAAAACCGAAGCTCAGCTCAAAGAAATTGGAATTGAATATGATCACATTGTTTTTGACTTGTTTCATTCTAAGAGAATCATAGTTAACGATTTTTCAAGCTCTAATCCATTTCCAAGCTGTGATGCAATTTGCCTTGAAAGAGACTCTGACAATCTGAAAGCGTTCAACAGAAAAATTAAGGGAGATTTCTAAAATGATGGACAAGTATTCGCTTGAGAAAGTTTTGGGCAGAAAAGAGCTCCAGCAGCTCGTAAACGTTGAGAGCGGATTAGAAAATTTGAATGAGAGAGTTCTGATTACGGGAGCTAATGGCAGCATCGGCACTGTGCTGGTAGAAAAGTTCAAGCGTCACAACGTCAATTTTCTGTCGACTGACATCGAGGGTGATCACACCAAGATGGACATAACTGATTTTGACAGAGTGAAGCAGGTTCTGAACGACTACAAGCCAACCATCATCGTGAATATCGCGGGAGCGAAGCATGCTCCTGTCGGAGAACACGAGACTTGGATGACGCTTTCTATAAACACAATCGGGACCAAGAACTTGCTAGACAACAAGCCGGAAGGTTGCAGATTGATTCTGACTTCTACTTGCAAGTCTGCAAATCCAGAGATCGTTTACGGAGCTAGCAAGCTGATCGCAGAGAGAATGACCATGAACAGCGGTGGTTCTGTGGCAAGATTCTTTAATGTCGTCGAGACACAGGGAAACGTTTTTGAGATCTGGGACAAAATCCCAGAGAGCAAGCCTATCAAGGTTGCTCCGACTTGCGAGCGTCACTTCATCTCGGTCGAAGAGTCGGCTGGACTTATCATTTTTGCGATGCTTAGATCTGAGCCAGGTCGATTCATAGTAAACAGCGGTCATCTTCGCCTGATGGAAGATGTTGCAAATGATCTGTATCCAGACAGAGCAAAAGAGATTATCGCTCCTCGCCGCGGAGATCGTTTGACCGAAAGATTCATGGCAACAAGCGAGAGAATTAAGAAGTACCATCTTAATGATGGCGTTATTGAACTTGGAAGCATACACGACCTATAATGATTTATGAGCGTCTCTTCTGCAAACATCGACCTTAACGTTTATATCGGCAAGAACGTAACAATCGGTAAGAACGTTAGAATTATGTGGGGCTCATGGATAGGTGATAATGTCGAAATTGGTGATAGCACGATCATCTATCCTCATTGCTCGATAGGTTCCTCAGCTGAGCACAAGACGGCAGTTCTATCACCTGACGCCGGCGTCAAGATCGGAAGAAACTGCGTTATACGAGAGCATGTAACAATCAATAGCGACGCTGGTCAACGAAAGACGGAGATCGGTGAAAATTGCTATATCATGAACAAGTCCCACGTGGGTCATGATGCTCTGGTGGAAGATAATGTTGTTCTGTGCTGCGGGTCCAACATAGGCGGGCACGCTACAGTTGGATCGTTCACGTATGTCGGTTTAAATTCGTCTATTCATCAAAATTCCACTGTCGGAAGATACTGCATGATAGGAGCTCAAGCCTTCTTCAAGGGAGAGTCTCCAGATGCGATTACGTGGGTCGGAGTCCCTGCTAAGCCCGTGAAGACCAATACTAGAAGCTTGGAAAATAACGTCACGGATCAAGAAGAGAGACAATTTCTATCTAAAAGAGCTCTTGAATTTATCATATCAAGGAAAGCATAATGCCCGCATTCGTTAGAGAAGCTTTTGAGACATACGTTCGTCAGGAGTTTGACCTTCAGGATTGCGTTGCCGTTAATAACGGCACCAGCGCGTTGATCGCGTGTACGTGGTCTCTTGACCTGAAGCCTGGCGATGAGATCATCACCACACCGTTCACATTCATCGCGACAAGCAACGCGATCTTGATCGCAGGCGGAACACCGGTGTTTGTTGATATAGATCCAAAAACGCTTTTAATTGATCCGAAGAAGATTGAAGCAGCGATCACTCCCAGGACTCGTGCAATCATCCCAGTACATCTTTACGGAAGAATCTGCCAGATGGATGAGATCAATGAGATAGCTAGAAAGCACAATCTCGTTGTTATAGAAGACACTTCTCAGGGATTTGCATCGCAAGATCACCACGGAAGATTTGCTGGAATGATGTCGGACGTTGGAACTTTTTCTTTCTATAAGACAAAGAATATCTCAACGTTTGAAGGTGGAATGATCTGCACTCCAAAAAGCTCCAGACTTGACGCTAAGAAGATACGATCTATCTGTGAACAGGGTCAAGATGGAAAGTACAATCACATCCATGTCGGATTCAACTTCAGGCTGGCTGAGCCTTTGTGCCTCATGGCTCTTGAGCAGATGAAGCTGCACATGGTGGGAATAAAAGCAGAGCTTGGAATTAGAGGTCCAGAGAAAGGGCATTATCCTAAGGTTGTCTACAAGCAGCCGGCCTACATTGAACGTGGGATAACTGGAAACTGTCCGATTTCCGAAGAGGTTGCTGATCTAATCTCTAAGAATGAATTTCACAAGTGGAACCCATGAGATTCGGAATAGTAACTCAAATTAGAAATGAATCTAAGAGATTGGAAGAGTGGATTAATTTTCACAAGAAAATAGGTTTTGAGAGATTCATTTTTTTTGATGATAAATCTGACGATAAAACTAGAGATATTCTTGAGAAAATAAGCGGAGTAAGTGTCAGAGACACAACAAACGAAGGTAGACTTTTCAACACTGTCGATCCGAATTCATATTCAGGAGCCATCGATTTGCCGATGAGGCAGATTGTCAGCTTTCAAAAAGGTATTGAGCAACTCAGAGAAGAAAGTATAGACTGGGTAGCGTGCATCGACGTTGATGAATTTATGATCCCTTTAAATTTCAACAACATGCATGATGCGATGAGAAATCTAGATGATAGAATCTCTAGAATTTATGTCTCTTCGTTCGACATGGACCATAATTTCACGATCGACAAGCCTGTCTTGAGCCAGACCACAAGTCGATGGAGCGAAGAAACTAGAGTATTTGGACGTTGCGAAGGGCACGACGGCCTCTATAAGACACGCGGAAAGTCCATGGTAAATGTAAATAAGTGGAATAGGAGAGTTTCGTGTGTTCACACGATGGACGGCGGTGATTTCCTACTATCGGGAAGCGATCTATCAAAATTTCCAGATCTCAAAGCTGAGCTTGAGAATTCAACTAAAATGATTGGCTACGACATGAGATTCAGAATTTTTCATTTTAGAGTTAATAGCAAGCTTCAAAAGTATGATGAAAAAGACGATCGCGCTTTGGGAATATTAAATTCATGAAATTGATCACTGGATCTTCTGGACTCCTTGGAAGCGAAATTCTTGCACTGTCGCCAGGTTCCGTCGGCCTCAGCTCAAAGGAATACGATCTGACTGATAGATTCCAGCTGAGACTTCATGCTCCATACGATGCCGTCATCCACTGCGCTGCAAAGGTCGGCGGCGTGAAGGCAAATACGGATTACGTTGCTGATTTCTTTGATGATAACGTCAAGATGAACATGAACGTTCTGAATGCTTGCCGAGACAAAAAGCTGAAACTTGTCTCTGTGCTTTCGACTTGTATCTACCCTGATGCTCCATACGTGAAGTACCCTCTGACCGAGGAACAGCTTCACATGGGCCCGCCGCACCCATCCAACTTTGGGTATGCATACGCGAAGAGGATGCTCGAGGTCCAGAGTAGGGCTTACCGTCAGCAGTTCGGTTGTAATTTCATTTCAGTCATTCCCAATAACCTCTACGGTTTGAACGACAACTACGATCTCAACAGCGGTCACGTCATTCCGGCTCTTATCCGCAAGTTCCACGAGTCGATGCTTGAAGGTAGGAACGAGGTCATTGTCTGGGGGTCTGGGCGTCCAATTCGAGAGTTCACTTTTGCTAGGGACGCAGCAAAGATCATACTGTGGCTCGCAGAAAACTATGATGGTGAGGAACCTGTCAACATTGGGAATCCTGATTGGATCTCTATCGAACATCTTTCTCTGACGATCGGAGAGGAAATTGGATTTGAGGGACACGTAAAGTTTGACGCATCGAAGCCTGACGGTCAGTATGAGAAGCCCTCGTCCAACAAAAAGCTCAGATCACTTGGTTGGAAGGGCGAGTACACCCCGCTTCGCGATGGCCTTAGAGAGACAATAAAGTCATTTGTGGATAGGTACCCTGACACTCGGGGAGTTAAGATTAAGACATGAAAACAGCTCTTGTGACCGGATGCACAGGTCAAGACGGATCGTACCTCATTGAATTTTTGCTTGAAAAGGGATACAAAGTCGTTGGCATGAAGCGGAGGACTTCTCTTCTCGCGACCGACAGAATCGATCATCTTCTTGCTCACCCAAACTTTCAGCTTGTTTACGGTTCCATGAACGACGCTGGAGCGTTTTACCGTCTATTCGCAAATCAGAAGTTTGATGAAGTCTATAATCTAGCTGCACAGTCACATGTAAGAGTCTCGTTTGATGTACCTGAGGAGACGGTTGACACCGTCGCGATGGGACCCCTTCGTCTCCTTGAGTGCATTCGAACGATGCAACGTGATTGCAAGTTCTATCAGGCGTCTTCGTCTGAGATGTACGGAGACAATCCTGAACACCCTCAGAATGAGGAGACGCGCCTCATGCCGGCGTCTCCCTACGCATGCGCCAAGGTCTTTGCCCACGGTCTCACACGCAACTACCGAGAGGGATACGGAATCCACGCCTCCTCAGGAATCCTCTTCAATCACGAGAGCCCGCGCCGAGGTGAGACATTTGTCACTCGTAAGATCACTCTTGCTGCCGCACGAATCAAGCTCGGTCTGCAAGACACAATCTCGCTCGGTAACTTGGACGCGAAGAGAGATTGGGGATATGCCAAGGATTACATCGAAGCAATGTGGCTCATGCTCCAGCAGGATAAGCCAGACGATTACGTGATAGCTACCGGTGAGACACGCACGGTCGAAGAATTCTTGCATGAAGTTTTTTGGGTTGCTGGTCTTGAAGTTAAAAAGCATCTTGTAATTGATCAAAGATTAAGAAGGCCTCATGAAGTTCCGTGGCTCGAAGGTGACATGTCAAAAGCAAGACGTGTCCTAGGGTGGGAGCCAAAGACAAAGTTCAAAGAGCTTGCAAAGCTGATGTACGAAGCTGATCTTGAGATGGTCAAAAAGTTGAACACCTAGTCTCCTGTAGGGATAATATCTCTTAAGGAGAGCAAATGAGCGTAGGCGTAATTGGTCAAGGGTTTGTTGGTGGAAGTCTCACCACAGTTTTCTCTGAACGTGGTGAGACTGTTTACGTGTACGACAAGGCTGGGAAACTTGCGGCTGGCGGAACCAACGGATTCAAGCAAAGCAACTCAACCATGATCCTTTATCCTGGGTCTATCGCTGAGTTTGTTCAGCAGTGCGAAGGAAAGTCTGGGTTTTCAGGAGTGTTTTTTGTGTGTGTTCCAACTCCCATGTACGAGGACGGATCACCTGACACGTCAATAGTTGAAGATGTTCTTGAACTGATCTGCGCTGCTCCATACACTGCTGACTCGCCCAATCGTGTTGCGGTCATTAAATCAACCGTCCCACCTGGTTCGACTGAGCGATGGAACACGACGTTCAACCAGCGAGGACTTCACGTTGTCTTCAATCCAGAGTTCCTGACAGAGGCAAACGCAGTCAATGACATGCGCGAGCAAAATCGAATTGTCCTGGGCGGCCCTCGACCCCACATCAACACCGTTCGTAATGTATTCCAGCGTGCATTTCCCAAGATCCCCATCATCAAGACGAGCTCAACCACAGCCGAGATGGTAAAGTATGTCACAAATTGTATGCTCGCTGTCAAGGTCTCATTCGCCAACGAAGTTGCACAGATCTGTGAGGCGCTTGATGCTGACGGTCTTAACATTGACTACGATAAGGTGGTAGAGTATTCCAAGGTTGATCGTCGTCTTGGCGAAACTCACTGGGCAGTTCCTGGTCCTGTTCCGACACATGACGGTCGATACGTTCGAGGCTTCGGTGGCCACTGCTTCCCGAAGGACATCAATGCTCTTATGAGCGTCGCTCGTAAGTACGACGTGAAACCGAGAGTGATGCAGGCAGCCTGGGAAAAGAATCTTGAGGTTCGTGGTCCTGATGATCGTGATTGGGAGAAGCAGGTCGGTCGTGCTGTCAGCAAGAGGAAGCAGTGATGAAAGCTCTCGTAACAGGTGGCGCTGGATTTATCGGTTCCCACGTAGTTGATGCTCTGATTGCTCGTGGTGATGAGGTTGTCTGCGTTGACGATACGTCAGCGCCACAGAACGACAAGTTCTACTGGAACGACGCGGCGACGAACGTCCGCGCCGATATTCGAGATCTTCACGAGAGCGTGTATCACGGCGTTGACGTCGTATTTCATCTTGCGGCAAGGTCCAGAATCCAGCCGACCGTTAACAATCCTTCCGAATGCTTCTCTGTCAATGTGCTAGGAACACAGAGGATTCTTGATTGCAGTCGTCTAGCAGGCATAAAACGTGTTGTCTACTCGGCTTCGTCTTCCTACTACGGTCATGCGTCGATGCCTCCATTTATTGAGAGTGCTCCAAAGGGTTGCGCAACTCCCTACTCGCTCTCCAAGTGGCAGGGCGAGGAAGTTTGCGAGCTCTACACTAAGCTGTATGGGCTTTCCACAATCTCCTTGCGATATTTCAACGTCTATGGTCCTCGTGAGCCCCTGAAGGGCGAGTATGCTCCTGTTATGGGCCTGTTCAAGCGACAGAGAGACGTGGGAAACCCTATGACAATTATCGGTGACGGAAAGCAGCGTCGTGACTTCACTCACATCAGTGACGTTGTCACGGCTAATCTGCTTGCAGCTGAGAAGCTTGACGTGACAGGACCAGTTAACATTGGAACCGGTCGAAACTACTCGATCAATCATCTCGCCCAGATGATCGGTGGCGATCGACTCTACACTGCAGACCGAGTTGGTGAGACTCGAGAGACACTTGCTAATAACACACGCGCTCGCGACGAGCTTGGCTGGTATCCGAAAGTAACCCTAGAGGATTACCTGCGCGGGTAACTCAACAACAAGCCTTGAAAAATAGTCGTATGTGGGTTAATATAATCCATGTACGACTATCTCGTTATTGGTGCTGGTCTTTTTGGGAGCGTTTTTGCCCATGAGTCCCGTCGAAAAGGAAAGCATGTTCTGCTGATAGACAGCAGGCCTCACATCGGTGGAAATTGCTACAGCGAGCGTCACGATGGGATTGACGTTCATAAGTACGGGCCACACATCTTCCACACGTCCGACGATCGGGTCTGGAAGTTCATGAACCAGTTCACAGAGTTCAACAACTTCGTGTTTCGCCCCAAGGTCAAGCATGGCAATCGTCTTTACTCTTTTCCGATAAACCTGATGACGCTTCATCAGGTTTGGGGAGTGATGACGCCTGATGAAGCGAGCAGAAAGCTGGATGAAGTTAGGATCCCCTGCGAAAATCCACGTAATTTAGAAGAGTGGATCCTTTCCCAGGTTGGTCCTGAGATCTATGAAACATTCATCCAGGGATACACGACCAAGCAGTGGATGCGTGATCCAAAAGATCTACCTGCCTCTATCATCAAGCGTCTTCCAATCAGACTCACGTTCGATGACAACTACTTCAATGACACTTACCAGGGAATTCCCAAGGAGGGTTACACAAATATCTTCAAGAACATGCTACAAGGGTGCGATATTGCTCTTGGCGAGAATTACTTCGATAATCGCGATAGATGGAACTCGATGGCAAAACGTGTTGTTTACACTGGGAAGATCGATGAATTCTTTGATTACAAGTTTGGAGACCTTGAGTACAAGTCTCTTCGATTTGAGGAAGAGAAGAGATCAGGCGACTTCCAAGGTAACGCTGTTGTCAACTACGGTGAAGCATCTGTCCCTTACACTCGTATTACCGAGCACAAGCATTTCACCCCAGAGCGTCTTAGCAATCTTTCAAGCACAATCTGCACAAGGGAATACCCAGTAAAGTGGAGTCGAGGCGCGACTCCTTACTATCCGATTGGAGATGAAAAGAACAATGAGATCTATAGAATGTACAAGGAAGCATCTGAGCAGGAGTCAAACGTGATTTTTGGAGGACGATTGGCTGAATACAAGTACTACGATATGCATCAGGTAGTTGGATCCGCACTTCAGAAGGCCCGGAGGGAACTTGTCTGACACTCTTTTACCGACTGGCAAAGCGCACGTCTCTTATTCTGAGGTTAGAAACTGGAACGAATGTCCACACCGCCATTACCTACAACAGATCAAGAAGATCAATCTTGACAAACCCAGCGAGCATCTTGACTTTGGAACCGCAGTTCACGCAGCTTGTGAAGGTTACCTGAGGACACGAGCAATGGACATCGATCGTTGCTTGATGGATATCGTTTCGGCATGGGACACCAAGGGATTCCCTGAAACTGAGAAGTGGGCAACATGGGCGAAGAACGCTCTGGAGGAAGTTCCTGCATGGCTTGACTCTGAATTTCCAGGTTGGGAGACGGTCGCGGCAGAGGAAGCCCTATACGAGCCTATTGAAGATCGCGATGCTTACTTCAAGGGATTCGTTGACTGCATCATCAAAGTTCCTCGTGAAAAAGGGGGATACGACATCTGGGTTCTTGACTGGAAGACGGCAGGCGCCGGCGGCTGGAGAGTTGAGAAGAAGCAGGATCCTCTGACTCTGGCTCAGGTTGCTCTCTATAAGTCATATCTCATGAACAAGCATAAGGAGCTGTACGACGGAGCTCGTTACGTCAAGTGCGGTTACGTGCTTCTCAAGAAGGGCGCGAAAAAGGGAAAGTGCGTTGAGCTCTTCACTGTGTCTGTCGGCCCAGTCGCGATGCAGAAGGCAAACAAGCTTGTCTCTAATACGATCGCAGGCATGCGTAAGGGGTTGAGGGTCAAGAACAGGCAATCTTGCTTATACTGTCCTTACGCTAACACAGAGCACTGCACCTAATTTACTTATTGAGTAAGATTCATAGTTTTCTTGAAGGAGTCAATTTCTTGCAAAAGAAGAAGATTTTAGTTCTTTCTGACCACGCTCTCTCAACGTCAGGCGTTGGTAATCAGACAAGGCATCTGATCAACGGTCTGCTCAAGAAGGGAGAGTGGACTTTCCGTCAATTCGGAGCTGCAATTAAGCACTCTGACTATCGAACGATAGTCGTAAATGAAGACTTCATCATCAAACCAATCGATGGGTTTGGAACAAAGGAGATGCTTCGAGTCACGCTCGCCACCGAAAAGCCAGATCTCATTCTGATCTTTACCGATCCACGATTCTTTTCGTGGCTGTTTGAGATGGAGGACGAAATTCACCAGGTTTGCCCAATCGCTTGGTGGCATGTTTGGGACAATTGGCCGAAGCCAACGTTCAACTTTCCTTTCTACGACTCCACTGATCTGATCAATTGTCACTCGTACCTTACATACGAGATCTGCAAGAGCGATTTTCCCAAGAAGACGAATTTCATTCCGCACGCTCTTCCAGATGATATATTCTATCCTCTTAGCGAGACGCAGAGGGCCAATAAGAAAGTTGAGCTGCTTGGGTTAGGAAAGAAAGACGACTTTATTCTGTTTTGGGTCAACCGCAATGCAAGGAGAAAGCGTCCAGCTGATGTGATCGAAGCTTGGTCAATTTTTATGAGAAAGATTGAGTCGGAAGGTCGTAAAAATGCTACATTCATCATGCACACCGATCCGCTCGATCAGGAAGGTCCAAATCTCTATGAAGTGGCCAAGCTGTTTAATGTGCACAACAGCGTAATCTTCTCAACAGAAAGGATTGACTTTGACAAGATGAATGCTCTTCACAACATATCTGACGCTTGCATTAATATTTCTTATGCCGAGGGCTTTGGGTTAGCGACTCTTGAAGCAATGCAGTGCGGTCGTCCAATCATTGCTCTCAAGACAGGAGGACTTACTCGACAGGTTGTTGACCATCGAGACGGATCTGAGAATGGAATTTCTCTCCCTGTGGAGTTTAAGAGCTGCGTTGGCTCCCAGTTTGTCCCTTACATTTACGAAGACTATGTCTCGAATGAAACTGTCTCGAATGCTATAGAGAAGATGTACAGAATGAGTCCTGAGGATCGCGCAAAGCTTGGAGAGAAAGCTCGCGCTTATGTTAAGTCAGAGTTTGCTTACCAGGACGTTATCGACAAGTGGCATGAAACTTTGAACGAGACTATAGGTAATTGGAAGTCTCGCTACAAGTCTTGGAAGAAGGTGACAGTATGAAGAGAATTATTGTTAGAGGTCCTCTCCTGAGCGAGTCGGGTTATGGAAATCATTCCCGACAGGTTTTCCGATGGCTCTTGAACAAGCATCCTGAAGCTGACATTAGGATTCAAGCTCTTCCGTGGGGGGCTACAAGCTGGTGCCTTAACTCAGATGCAGAAGACGGGTTGATCGGCGAGATTATGAAGAGATCCGGTCAGATTGACGGAGTGTATGATCTTTCGTTCCAGATTCAGCTACCAAACGAATGGGACCCAAAGATTGCAAAGTTTAATGTTGGTATCACTGCGGTCGTAGAATCTGACGTCTGCAATAAAAAGTGGGTTGATAATTGCAACTCTATGAATGCGGTCATTGTTCCCTCAACATTCTGCGAAAAGACACTTCGAAAGACTGGCAGTGTCTCCACTCCGATAATTGTCATTCCAGAGAGCTTCACTAAAGAATCAGTCGATGATAACAGTAGGATAGACGTTGATTTTGAAACAAACTTCAACTTTCTGGTTGTTGGAACGCTGACAGGAAGCAATCCGTTCAACGACAGGAAGAACATCTTCTACACGCTGAAGTGGCTCTGTGAGGAGTTCGCAAATGATCCTGACGTTGGAATCATTGTGAAGACAAATATTGGTCGTGGGACCAGAATGGACTGGGCTCAGGTTGAAAATATTGTTGCACGAGCGGTTGGCGAGGTCAGGAAGGGCCCGTTTCCGAAGATTCACATCATGCATGGTATGATGTCAAACTCAGAGATTGCCGGTCTTTACAAGCATCCAAAGGTCAAGGCTCTTGTATCCGCCACCCGCGGGGAGGGATTCGGGTTGCCCATTCTTGAAGCCGCGGCAAGCGGCTTGCCCGTCGCTGCGACCGAATTCAGCGGTCACATGGACTTCATGGGCCAAGGAAAGTTCATTCGTTTTGAGTATGATCTAAATCAGATTCACGAATCGAGATGCGATGATAATATCTGGATTCGTGGTTCAAAGTGGGCCGAGGTCCGTGAGGCAGACTTTAAGAAAAAGCTTAGAAAGTTTAAGGCTTCAAGCTCTGTCCCAAAGCAGTGGGCTGATGATCTTTCGGTAAAGCTTCGTCACTCTCACAGCCCAGAGTCGATTGATAATGAATACGAGAATAAGCTTAAGAGTATTTTTTAATGATTTGGGCACTTTCGTTTGTCATTTTTATCGAGACGATCGCTTTCGCCGTTGTTGCTGCGTTTGCTTATCGAAGCGCTTTGACTATTCTTCGTACCCAAGATGCGATAGAGGAATCTCTTGATATTCTTGATAAGCGATACGAATCAATTTCTAAAATCCTAAAGATCCCACTCTTCTTTGACTCTCCAGAGATCAAGAGGGCGGTTGAAGACATCAGAAGGTCGCGAGAAGCTATTCTGTTTGTCGCGAATCAAATGACATCAATCCAAGAAGAGGACAAGAGTGGGAGCAAAGAGAGTAATTAAGAGAGGCAACGGCACCGGCACTCTCTATTTCGATAGCGAAACTCAACGAGCAATCGAGCAGTTTCAGCTTTCAGCTGAAAATGAAACTCGTCATGATCTTTATTTGACAAAGATCATGCCTGCTTTTAACAAACTTGTTGAAAGTCTCATCTTCATTTATGGGTTTGCTAGTCCGAACGAGCCCATGGAGCATATGAAGAATGATTGCGTAACTTTTCTTTACGAGTCACTTCACAAGTTCGACGCCGCTAGAGGTACGAAAGCTTTTTCATACTTCAACGTTGTTGCGAGGAATTGGCTGGTGATCTCATCAAAGAATCGCCAGAAGAAGTTGAAGCGATTTGTCTCAATAGAGGACCTAAAAGAGAGTAAGTCGGCAGAAGCCGAGATGTATCGTAACTCTCAGATCGGTTCGAGCCCAGAAGACCGGATGGTCGGTGCTTTGCAACGAGATTCGATCCTGGAGGTTCTAAAAAAGATTAAGAAGATGCTTAATCACACTCATGAGCACTCTTGCATGGATGCCATCACCACGGTTTTTGAGCAGATAGACGACCTTGATTTCTTGAACAAGAGGGCTGTGTTCGTGTATGTCAAGAACATTTCTAACTTGAATCAGAAGCAGATGGGTTCGGCAATGTCAATCATCAGGAAACATTACAGGACAATAACTAAGAGCAACAACGGAGTTTTCTGATGAGCACAATCAACAAAATGCTCGATAAGCTTAAGGACAACGACAGGAAAGTAGAGCAGTTTTCTGACATCCTGGATTCGATCGAGAATGCTTCTGAAAAGAAGAAGATGCTCTGGAGAGAGATCTACGAGAACGCTGTTGTAGATCGAACAAGCGCTCATATTCTGTTCACTGATCTCTACTCCAACATGGGCGGTTCGGCTGCTGATCATGCGACTCTTGGTATTACACTGACAAAGTACCTCGAGAGAATGTCAAAGAGCAACGAGCAGCTTCTTGCTCTCGCCAAGCAGATCGCTGAATCAGAGAGTACTTCTACTGAGATATCTGACGAAGAGATATTTGAGCGGATAAAGAAGTAATGGCAACTGTATTCTTCAGAGGTCTGGTAGTTGACGTTCTAAACAGCGTCACTGGACTTACTCTTAGGAAAAAGAGCATTGAAGACTATAAGTCCCTTGTAACGTCAGATAGTTTGAGGGCATTTCCAAGAAATACTGCTATCGTAAAAGACATCACACGAGGATCAGCAAAAATCAGTGGGAGGGAGACGGTCTGCTACCCTTTCTTTTCGTCCCATCTTTCGATGCCTCTAAAACCAGGTGAGATTGTCTGGTTTGTGTACGAGGATCCAGACAATCAAGGCGAACTGGGATACTGGATCTCCAAGGTGTGTGAACCTAATCATGTTGAAGACGTGAATTTTTCATTTTCATCAAGAGCTTATGTTCAAAACCCGGAAGCTCCAGTAAAGAGAACGAGCGAAAAATTTGATTCGCCGCAGGCAGAGTCAGACACAGTTCAAACTTACTCGTTTAAAAGTCCAACTTCAAATCCTAACGAGCTTGTAAACATTATTAATGGATTCACCTCAAAAATTCATAGATTTGAGGCTGTCCCGCGTTACAACAAAAGAGCTGGAGATCTTGTCATCCAAGGTTCTAACAACTCATTGATTATGCTGGGAGAAGAAAGAGGTCTTGTTGAGAGCGACCCTAAGCAATCTGCTAACACAGACAGCGTACCTGCCGGAAGCGGAGCTATCGACATTGTTGTTGGTAGAGGAAGGTTACCAGCTACCTCTGGCAAGCAAATAAAGAACGAGCTCGGTCTCTACGAGAATGATAAGAGGACAAGCAGCCCGACAGAGGGAGATCCTCATTTTCCGACAGATGCTGCCAGAATCTATCTAACCGCAAACTCTAGCAACGCTTTTGATTTTTACAACCCTGACAAGTTATTAAATATCATAACACCGTCCACTGCGGCCCTTGAGTTTCCTATTTTGGGAGCTTCAGGATCTTTTGCAGTTGTCAAAGCTGACAATCTTCGTCTTGTTGCGAGAGAATCTGGAAGTATAAGAATTGTGAAAGAGCCTAAGCCCGGTGAAATCAACGGCGCTGCAGTTATCCTCCATAAGGACGGAACGGTCCAAGTTAGCGGAAGAGAAATAAGGCTAGCATCTTACAACAGCAGCGCTGGCGTGGGCCAGCCGTTTGTAAGGTACACTGAGCTTGTGGACTTTCTGTCATCTGTAATGCAGGATCTTCAATCTTTTTGTGCAACGCTGTTAACTCATGTGACTCCTGGATTTGGAGCACCCTCTCCGCAGATTACGGCGGCGGCGCAGCTTTTACAATCTCAAATTGGTATTAAAAAGGAGGCCCTCGACGGGGGCAAGGTCGGCATAGGTTCAACAACAATTTACGGAGAATGAATGTCAATTCAGGGTCCTCTCAAACCAGCCCTTCAGGTTGCGATAGCTACCGCATTTCTGAACGCAAAGAACAACGGGTCTATTGACGGAGCTAGTTCAGATTCTGTGATACAGGCACTTGCTCGCGAGATATCTGATGCGATCGACAATTACTCAACAAATCTTGTCGTGACAGTCACACTTCAACCAGGTCAAACTGTTGCCACATCCACCGGCCCGGGGTCAACAACAAGTCCTGGGTTCGGTAAGAGCTGACTTTTGAAATATTACGATCGATCTATTTATGAGAAGAGGTTCGATCCGTAATGGCTCAGGCAAAGTCTTACAGTTTCATTAGCGTAGGAACAAAGAAAAATGCTTATGATGCTGAGGTTGCTGCAACAATTGTTGAGCCCCCGATCGGTATAAAAACTCCTGTTGAGGTTGGAAATAACTCTGATGGAATCTTCAAGATGCATAGGAATCTTGGAAGTCAGATTAAAGACAACCTCATAAATCTAATCCTCACGAACCAGAATGAACGCCTGAATTTTCCTGATTTTGGAGCTAACATAAGGCCCTTAGTTCATGAGCTTAGCTCTGAGAATGGAGATGAGGAGGCCATGAGAAGGATCCAACGCGCAGTTTCAAAGTACATGCCGTTTGTGATTCTGGACAATTTCATCATTACACCTGAGGGTGTCGAGACCTCAGCACTCGCTCGGGTGAAAATAACGATCTCGTACTCAGTTCCAAGAGCCAATCTGACCCAACAATCAATTAGCATCGTATTTAACTTCTCTGGATGAAAACATGGCCGGTGATCAGCAGCTAAAAAATTCTAGAACTCGCAACTACGTTGCAAAAGACTTTGACGCATTTCGTGGAGAACTTCTTCGTTACGCGCGAACATATTTTGGCGACAAGATCCAAGACTTCTCGGAGCCGAGCCTCGGTGGTCTGCTTCTTGACATGGCGGCTTCTGTCTCTGACTCGATGTCATTTTACATGGATCATCAATTCAGAGAGATGTCATGGTCAACTGCCGTAGAGCCATCGAACATCGTGAGAATGATAAAAGAGGCAGGCATCAAGTCTCGTGGCGCGTCTCCTTCGGTTGCTACTGTCACGATGTTTGTTGAAGTTCCTGCTAAGGTTGTTGCGGGAGAGTATGTACCGGATGAATCAACTCTTCCTAAGATAAAACAGAACACGCAGCTAATTTCGTCCTCAGGAATTACTTTCTCTCTTGCAGATGACGTTGATTTTGCAGAAAAAGATAGATCAGGACTTCTTCGAGCAAAGTACGTTATCGGTGAGGTCGATTCATCTGGAAATCCAACTACTTTCCTGATGAAGCGAGACGTCTCTTGCGTCTCTGGAAAGATTACCTCCGAATCGTTCAACGTCAGTGCTGACCCAAGACCATTTTTTACTATCTCGCTTTCAAACACTGACGTCAACGAGGTGCTGGGCGTTGTTGATCGCAGCGGCTACGAGTACTACGAAGTTCAATCACTGAGTCAAGACACAGTCTTTAAGACATTTCCCAATATGTCTACTGACTCGGAAGAGGTTCCTCGTTCTATCGAGGTTATACCAGCCCCGAGAAGATTTGTCAATAACGCGGACCCACAGACTAGAATAACAACGCTGCAATTTGGGGGTGGAAATGCTCTCACTATCGATGATGACATCATTCCTGATCCTGAGACACTTGCCCTTCCTCTTTACGGAAAGACAACGCTGAGTCGATTTTCTATAGATCCGAATGCGCTCCTGCAAACAAAGACACTCGGAATTCTTCCTAACAATACGTCGCTGACTGTCACGTATCGTTTTGGCGGCGGGAGCTCACACAACGTAGCTGCAAGGTCTATTCGCGGAATCTCAAGTTTGTTGATAGAGTTCCCAGACTCATGCCTAGCATCGATCGCTTCATCCGTGCGAGCCTCCCTCGACTTGAGAAATGATTCTCCTGCAGCCGGCGGAGATGCAGCACCTACAATTGAAGATCTGAGAGCCCAGATTCCAGTTGCTAGGTCGCAGCAGGACAGAATTGTTACCAAAGAAGATCTCATCTCGAGAGTCTACACTCTCCCAACCAAACTTGGCAGGATATTTCGAGCTGCTGTCAGACCGAGCCCTGATAATCCTCTCGCGAGTCAGCTGTTTATCTGCTCAAAAGATTCAAGCGGGTTCCTCACAACCTCTCCTGATACTTTGAAAAATAATATGAGAGTTTACCTTAATGAGTTTAGGCTGATAAGCGATGCAATCGATATTCTCGACGCGAGAGTTATCAACATTAGGGTTAAGTTTAGCGTTTTCATCAATCCCAACGCCAACAAAGCTACCACACTTCAGGCTGTGATATCAAGAATCAATGAGATTATGAACATAAAAAACTTCCAGATCGATCAGCCCATCATGCTTTCTGATATTCAGAACGTGGTGATCAACACTCCCGGAGTGCTCACCCTTGTTGATCTTAAGATCGAAAATCTATCTGGACCGATCCAGAATCGAAGATACTCAAACGTTACTCACAACGTAAAGCAGTACACCAAGCGCGGGATCGTCTACGGTCCACCAGGAAGCATATTTGAACTTAGATATCCACAATACGATATCATGGGAACTGCTCTGTAATGTACATCATCGCAACGGCATCTGCCGACACCTACATCACGAATAAGATCATTGACGGGTCAAGGGTCGAGAACGCTAACGTAGGGCGTGCTGGGACCCTGGACCTGTTCAAACTTTACGATGAGACACTTTCGGGCTCGACTGGCGGTCACACCGAGCTTTCAAAGATTCTGTTGAAATTTGACATCGAGAGGATCAGGCAACTTACTACAGGATCTCTTGACTTTGGCGCCCAGTCGTTCAGGGCAATGCTCCGGCTGCAGTCGGTAGACACCAACCTACCGGTCCCTCGCAATTTCACAGTCTGTGTCTTTCCTCTTGCAAGAAGCTTTAGCGAAGGAGACGGAAGGGACGTTTCTGCGTTTTCCGATGTTGACGCTTGCAATTACATCAGCGCTTCTGCTGGAAACGCATGGTCAATTTCTGGTGCTTACTCTACCGGAGCCGTTGGGGACACTGGGGTTGATTACTTCTCGTCTGGAAACTTACAGGATGGGTTTGGCACGAGAAGCCTCGAGGCAACTCAAAATTTCTTTGATGGAACAGAGGATCTTTTTGTCGATGTGACAAAGGTCGTGTCAGCCACACTTGCCAACAGGCTGCAGAGCAATGGGTTTGTCATAGCTTTTACCTCAAGTCAGGAAAGCGATCAGGTGACCAGGTTCGTGAAACGTTTCGCTTCACGTCACGTAACTAATGAATCATTGCGTCCGCGGCTTGAGGTTTACTCTAACAGCTCAATTTTTGATGCTCATTCAAACTCATTTTTTGACGTTTCTGGCTCTCTATACCTCAAGAACTCAGCTGGGTCCTCACAGCGTAACCTGGTGTCATCCTCGGTAGAGCTGTCCGGCAGCAATTGTCTTCTAATCTTCCTTTCGACGGGTTCATACAGCACCGTTGTTACAGCGTCTCAAAGAACTGTGAGAGGAACGGGGATTGCAGGAGAGTACTTTGGATCATTTTACATCTCTGCCCAGAACCCAGGAATCGTTAGCACGTTCGCCAGCAGCTCAATCTCTCTGGCAAATATCATTGCCTCCTCTGGATCGGTAGTTTTTAGCGAAAAGTGGAAATCTCTTGACCAGAGCATTGTCTTTCACTCGACATTTTTAACTTGCTCATCTCCAACTCGTGTCTCTTTCGATGCAGTTCAGAGACGTCTTAACGTCAAAGCCACCAACGTTTCAAGCGTCTACTCCATAAATTCATCCCATAGAATTAGAGTTTTTGCGTATGATTCTAACTATGAGCCCTCGGCCGTTAGGGTCCCAAGACCAACGATCAGCTCTTTCCCAGAGACTTACTATCGAGTAAGAGACATCAACGGATCTATCTACATTCCGTTTGAAAGATCAAGTGAATCTACTAGACTTTCAACCGATAGCAACGGAATGTTCTTCGACATGTACACTGACGGTCTCCCACGAGGTAGGATGATGACAATAGACTACCTCATTGTTGACCAGGGAACTGAGTATATTGTGGAAGACAAGAACGTGAAATTTAGAGTGGAGTGACCGTGCCTAATTCTCTCTATCGTGGCGGATTCGCGACCGATCAGCTTATGAAAGAGCTTGCAGGTAACAACGCTGTCATTCGTGACGCGACTGCCTCTGACGTTAGCAGCATAAATTCCGCAACGTCATCTTTCAAGTTTGATCCGCTTGGGACAGGCTTAAAGTCAACGCAACAAATCCCACTCGACTGGTCAAATTTTGAAAATCACACGTTCTACAATTCAGCTCAAGCAAAGACCAACGTAGCTTTTGAGAGCATTTTCAACAACTACCCATTCGATAGCACCCGGTCTGACATCGAAACATTCTTGGACTCTCTTACGGGCTTCGAAAAGTACGTTTTTGATTCAATGCCCAAGAGCGTCGGATATCTCAACTTTGATGGATCAAATTTTGTTACTGTTCAAGACAAATCTGGGCTGGAAGTCCCAGAAATGTCAAAAGATCAATCAGGGTCTCCAAAAATTGATCCGGGCCTTTCATCATTGACAGTTGAAATGCAGCTTTTTGTTTCCTCTGGATCCAATCTCAATCAAGTTATAGCCCAGAAGATCAACGGAACTAATAGCGGATTTACGCTGGCCCTGTCCGAGAGCGCATCGTTAACGTCATGCAACGTTAACTTCTTTGTTTCCTCCGGATCCCAATACTTGAGCTCCTCAGTCCAGGTCGACAAGGGGAAGTTTTTTTCTATCTCTACTCAAATAAACAGGAGCCCTGGGATCGATAGGCTGTACATGTACGTTGATGGATCGCTTGCTGCTTCATCAAGCATGTCAACGTACATCGGTCAGATAGATTTTAAGCTGAGCCCATTGACAATAGGGTCAGGTTCATCCCATACGCTCGGGAGCTCATACACCTTCTCACCAGCGCAGCGTCTTTCAGGCTCAATCGATGACTTCAGAATATACCACAAGGGTAGAAGCGTCACGGAAATCAGCTCTAGCATGCGAAACACCGTGTTCCCTGATGAAAAGCTTAAAGTTCTTTATCGATTTAACGAGCCAACAGGATCTTACGCTAACAACTCGATCGTAATTGACGGTTCTGGAAACGGACTTCACGCATCTATCACGAATTTCTCGTCATCGCAGCGGATCGCCCATGCTTCCTCGCCACTGTTGTATGAGGACCCCAAGCTTTCACCAGTTCTATTTCCTGACCATCCCGATGTTGTAACGATCAACTCTGCCCTTCTGGCAGCTGGATCACAGTATGATCTTAACAATCCAAATCTGATCACCAAGCTGATCCCGCAACACTACTTGACTCGCGAGCAGGACTTCTACGTGCTTGACTCGATCGAGGGCGGTGTCGGTGACTCAATAGCTGATGGAAACAGTCTTCCTCGTGACATAAGACTTGGGTCAATTCAGCTGATCAGCTCTCTTCTCTACGTTTGGGCCAAGCAGTTTGACGAGATCAAAATTTTCCTAGATCATATCTCCAAACTTAGGACAACAAGCTACTCTGATACAGGAACTGTCTCTGATCAGATGCTTCCGTTCCTTGCAAACCATTACGGGGTCAATCTCCCGAACATGTTTCGAGATGTTGAAACGAGCAGATTTGTGCTGGGGGAGTCGATGTCGTCCGAGGTTGCAAATCTCGAAGCCTCGTTCCAATCTGTCCAGAACACGATTTGGAGAAGGATCCTCACAGAGCTTCCCTCGATTGTTCGATCAAGGGGAACTTTGCACTCTATAAAGAGCCTTATCAGGTCAGCTGGAATAGAGCCCGACAGCATACTAAAGTTCAAAGAGTACGGTGGAACAAAGAGCGGATACATACTTCCGGCTCACGATTCAAAGTCTATCATTCAAGGGATGCTGACCTTCAGCGGCTCGTTGTTTAGCGGGGCTGTCAACTACAATTCAAACACTGGGGTCCCTGATTCGCTTCCTTTCGTATCAAGCTCGTTCCTTAGCGCCTCGCGAATTGAACCCGGATACCCTCTCATCTCGAACACGACCTCTGACGGACTATTCACGTCTGGTTCATGGTCTTATGAAGCGATATACAAGTTCGATCCTGAAACGTTCCATCCAACTGTCCAAAGTCTTGCAAGGCTTCACGTCACCGGAACATCGACGCCAAGCTCGAGGCACGGAATTCTCGCGAACCTCATCGCCACCCGTGGCGCTAGCACGTCATCTCTTGATCTCTACGTCGCGGCAGGCAACGTGTCCGTTGGTTCATTCGCGAGAGTGACGCTAACTGGAAGCAATATTTTCGATGGAAGCGACTGGCACATCTCATTCGGCCGGAGCATTGCCGAGAATGATGTCAGCTCATCTTACTTTGTCGGCACCTCTCGGATGAATCCAAGTGTTTCTAGCTACTCTAGAGCCTCTGAGTCCTACGTCGATTCTGGGTCCATAGTGGATACCATATCGTCATACAACACATCAGGCGCCTTTCTCTGCGTTGGTCCACAGTCGTTGTTTGAGGGTGGAGTGATGTTCCTAAACAGTCCGCTCACACCTGATGATGCAAGAGAGACAATCTTCACAGGAAAGATCGGACGGATAAGATTCTGGACAAAGGAGCCCACCACCGCCGAGCTCGCAGAGCACTGCAGAAACGTCGAATCCGTTGGGGTCGAGGACCCAACGAAAAACTATAGCTTTGTCTCGAATGTCTCTGGTTCCTGGGAAAGGCTCAGGATAGACGCATCATGCGCCCAAGTTATTACATCATCAAGCACGAGCGGGGCAATAAGCATCTTCGACTACTCCCAGAACGAATTTCATCTCGCGGGAACAGGATTTGGTCCGAGTCAGCAGTCCATAAAAAACGAAAGGGTCGCGAGCTCCGTGATCTCAATGCAGTTTGATGAAGCTCTCACCAGCAACAAGATAAGAGTCAGGAGCTACCAGGATTACGATCAGGCAAGCGCAGAGAGCGTTGATGTTGCTCCTCTATACGAGACGGTCCGCTCCGAGGTTCCGCTCGATGACCTTAGATTCTCGATTGAAGTTTCTGCTACGAGAGTTCTGGACGAGGATATCGCGAAGATATTTGCTACTCTGGACGCAATCGACGACGCAATCGGTGCACCAGAGCTCCAGTTTTCTCCTGATTACCCGCGTCTTGATAACCTGAGAGACATTTACTTCAATCGTCTTACCGAAAAGATTGAGATGAAGCAGCTGTATGAATTCTTCAGGTGGTTTGACACGTCCATGGGATCTCTCATTGAGAAATTTATTCCAAGTAACACGCGCTTCCTGGGCTCGAACTACGTAATTGAACCTCACTCTCTGGAAAGATCCAAGTTTAACTACTTACAGAGCGGAATCTACATCGGCGAAAACGACAGAAGGGGCCTTCGAGGCACGATAAAGCTCGGGCAGGTGGTTGGAACAGTAAGGAGGATCTAAGTGTCATCTCAGGCAATAATGATCGGAAGCGATTCAATCTCTGGAAGTCTCCAGGGCGTAGAGATGAGAACTTTCGAGCAAGTTTATCGCGGGATGATGCCAAAGATCAGACCTCTTAACTCTCCCATCATGATCATCGAGGGTAAGAGGATTGACAATCTAAAGATTTTTGATGAGAACCTCTCAGTTGAGGTTGGCACAAAAAAGATAGAGCAGTTTCCTAATTTTGAGATGGAAAATCTTTCGTTCGGAATGCCGAAAGATTTTAGAGATGACACAATCTTTGAAGATATGTCAAGCTTTAATCCCATCTCCTTCATTCAGGATGAGGGCTCATCACTCATCTACCCGCAGGTCCTGTGGAACCTCTCTGCAAAAGATCTCGACTCTTACGACGGCGTGATAGAGCCGCTGGCGATCAGGTCTCGCGCTTCAAGAAATTCCATCGATTGGCCCTACGAAGCTCACGGTGTCCGTGGAGCCGTCTCGAATGCCGCAGAGGACGTTCGACGTCGTGGAAACATGATAGTTGACTTTGCCTTTCCGGTTGACGAGTCGGTTGAACCCTATCTCGATGACATTTTTGAGCAGGACACGCTCGGAATGCAACCTCCACCATTTCTTTCTGAGCCCTCGGATTTTATAGTTGCTTTTGCTGATGGAACTGATTGGGAGGATGCGGCTATGAATCTAAGTGGCGATATCTCGAGCGCCTTGCTGCTCAGTCATGAATCTACTGAGCAGATGTTCCCGCGCGGAAGCATCTCTGCGAGGAGCGGGCAGATCGTAAATCTGCAAGATTCACCGGGAACAGACTCAATCGCATACGCAGGGATGAAGAGATAATATGCCAAGACTCGGTACAAAAATCAGTGGTTACAGGCCGGCTACCAACTTAATTTCTGTTGATAACAAAGTTTACAACTTTCTAGATTACGTTTCACTTCACCTGGGATTTGAGAGTTCGGTCGAGGTAGATGGAAACGTTCCCGATCTATCTGGCAACGGTCATACCGGTCAATTGGAAGACGCGGTGTCAGTATCGACAGCCGAAGGTTATCCCGGTGGTGTCTTACCACGTGGTAGCTTAAATTTTGATATTAGCGGTCTTAATAATATGAATCATATGAGAGTTTCTGGTAGCCCAAAGTTTGCTGTCAACAGAGACTTTAGCGTAAGCTTTTGGTTGATGTTATGGAATGTGGCAGTGAACCAGACTATCATAAGACAAGGGCTGGATGGTGATTTTCGGATAATCTATCTTAGTACCAACAAGCAGTTGGGCTTTCGCTGGTATGAAAAGGATGATCCTACAGCGTATTTTGAACGCTACGTGCGAATGCCGTCGACAACACAGAACTACCAGTGGGTTCATGTAGCCTTCTCATACTCAGGAGGAGATAAAGCAGGAGATCTGAATCCAGAT
>Ga0181357_1000137_pt1 | contig 24059 bp, 26 predicted proteins | sample Fa13VDMM110DN_FD_130094 | JGI IMG/M metagenome (GOLD analysis project Ga0181357, IMG submission 130094) | Freshwater viral communities from Lake Michigan, USA - Fa13.VD.MM110.D.N | ecosystem: Environmental > Aquatic > Freshwater > Lake | place: USA: Michigan | collected 2013-09-24 | reverse complement strand
CGTTTCAGATAACCCTGTACACCCTTGAATTGGGTTGGGTGATACCCTTTAATGGTTGACTTTACAAGGAGGTCGTGTACGTGATTGGACTGCTGGGATTGTCGTATAGGCGGCGGTAGTTTATACTCAATACGGCTCCGGTGACGTCTTGCGCATATGATATCCACGGATACTCTTTCGGAGCCAACACTTAAATAATTGGAAATAAAATGTCGGATGATGAACCAAAAGAACATGAATGCGAACACAAGAAATGGAACGACCAATCATCACGCTGCCCTAAAGCCGCTGAAGGATTCGAGCCATACCACAAGTGGATAGCAGTAAGTACTATAGTTACGGCTCACATGACGGCTGTAACGGGATTGATGTGCGGCATCTGCTTCCACGAAGTAGTAGTATCAGACGCGCACAGACATCGTGATTGCTTTAAGATTTAATAAACTCTTGGTATTTCTTTATAGAAGACTCTTTGCTGGCCTTCCCTGCTACAGTGTTATAATACTTTTTATAGTAATCCCACATGGCATCAACATCACCTGCGACTGGGAGTTTTTCTGTTACCCGAAGATAATGGATTCTCGCCATGATTGTTGCGAAATGCAAATCCCAAATCATGCGTTCGACATCTGGGATTCTTGTGCACTGGAAGTGAAGTGCCAAGAGAGTTGACATTTGATTTCGGTTTCGAATAAAGTTCACCCAAATATCAGTATAGGTGGCTGGCTCCATCTGATAAATCCCAACCGCAGGCCCTTTAACTTGGACTAGATAATGGCCTCCTAACGACTCTGCGGCACAAGTAAATATTAAAATCTCTTCTGCGTCTTTAGAGTATACTTGCAATTTAGATAGAACTGGCTCAATAATTAACGAGCGAAACTGGGAACAATCAAACATATTTTATCCTTAGTTAGTTAATTCGTGCTATATTTTATCCAAATGACAGGGATTCATTAGCCTATGACACAGATTGATACAAAAAAACTTTATTTGCAAATCAAGAAAGGCAAGCGTAAATATGAAGAAATCGTACATTGCCCACTAATTCTTGAGGTTATGAATACAGCGGGAACTATGACGGCATTTTGCAAAGAAGCAGGAATTAGTGATGCCCTGTTCTACAAGTGGACAATGCTATATCCTATATTCGATGAATGTTATCAGCTCGGAAAAATGTATTCAAAATTTAATTGGGAAGAGGAAGGTCGGCTTGGAAAGGATGACGAAAACTTCAACATGGAATACTGGAGAATCACTGGGGCTTGTCGATACGGGATTGGCCGGTCAAATAATCGAATTAGAATGGCAGTCGACCCAGACGCAAACCCTTACGAACAATACCAGCAACTTATTAAACAAGCTGGGAGAGAAGAGTTCACTGCTTCCGAAATTAAACAACTCATGGAATCCATCAACGTAGGACGCGGAGCATTCGAGACATTCCAATTGCAACACGCGATTGATGCAATGCAAAGTGATATTTCAAGGATGGCATTAAATAATGAGCACAATTCTAGCGCAATTGAGAAAGTTGAGAAAACAGATTAATATTCCTTACTCAATGAAAATTGTTAATTATGTAGTAGCAGAGAAAGATTTTGAAGAAAAAGTAATTTACGTTCATATATGGATTTAAGGGGAATCAAATGAGCTGGTTATCTAAAGGATTTAAAGGTATTGAGAGGGGAATTTCTAATGCAATTCCACACCAACATTCTGCGGATAGGCGCGCAGCAAACCAAGCGGTTGCTGAGCAAATCGATTACTATCAAAAAGCAAAAGACGAAATGGCCGCCGAATCAAAGCGCGTTGAAGATGAACGTGCTGCTGGAAAAAAGAAGATTGCTGAGAAACAAATAAAAGGAATGCAAAGAGCATATCGTTCCCCAGGATTTCTTGAAGAAACTTCTAGTAACTTAAGCAATAAATTAGGCTAGAACATAAAGGAATTACATGAAGAATATGGAACCCGTAGAAGAAGCCACATTTGAAGCTTCCTATATGCCAACATGGAGACTGTTTCGCAAGCGATATCAGTCTGCTCAAGGTGTTGCTGATTTATGGGCATCACTTCTTGAAGCTTGCTATTATTATGCTGTTCCCTATCGAAATAGATTCTATCGCCCTAAAGAGCAACAAGGAGAATTTAAAGGAACTCGAATCTATGACACCACGGCTGTAGAAGCCACTAAGACCTTCGTGTCAAAAGTTCATGATGCAATGACACCACCTCAAGTCCAGTGGGGCTATTTGGACATCGACGAAACATTTGATACTGAAAAAGACATCGACAAGAATGCATTTCAAGAAGAACTTGATACCTATATGCGAAGACTCTTTTCATATATTCATGAGTCAAATTTTGATGTGGTTATTAATGAGTGCTACTTTGACCTAGCTATTGGAACGAGTTGCATTGTCATAAACCAGTTTACAGAAGAACAGCCTCTTTTATTTACCTCAGTCCCTATGGATAAACTTGCCATTGAAGAATCAATGACAGGACGAGTGGACTCATGGTTTAGAAACTGGGAACAGGTAAAGATTAATGAGATACAAGTTCGATGGCCTAATGCAATCCTTACTCCAGAAATGATAATGCTCCTTATAGAAAATCCTGATGCTCGCATCGAGACTCTCTACGAGGGCGTGATGTACATGCCTCAGAATAAAAAGCCCTATACATATATGATTGGAACAGCAGACTGTCCTTTGTTGTGTGAAGAGTTCGAATCTAATCCGGGAATTGTTTGGCGATTTCAAAAGGTAAACAATGAAGTTTTTGGTCGCGGTCCTGTAATGGATGCCTTACCTTCAATAATTTCATTAAATGAGCTAGCACGAATAGAATTAGCAGCAGCAAATTTAAATACATTTAAACCTTACATGGGGTTCAGTGATGCCGTCTTTAATCCACATACGTTTAAGCTTGAACCGTTTACGGTCATTCCTATCGCCCCTATTGGGTCGGGTGGTTCTCCTCCTCTTATTCCTTTGCCTGATTCTAGTAATCCACAATTTTCCCAACTCACTATTTTGGATTTAAGAAATCAGATTAAAGCGTTGCTCTTTAATGAGGTTAACCCTAACGAATCAGTTCAGCCACAAACTGCTACTGAATTAATGATTGTTCAACAAAATATGGCGCAGCGTATTGGACCACTGTTTTCACGACTTCAACAAGAGTTTTTATGGCCTGTAATTAAGCGATGTGCATATATACTTGATAAGATGGGATTACTTCCTTGGCCTTCAGTTAAAGGAGTTAAGGTTAATTTCAGATATCGATCGCCACTAGCATTAGCAAAGGGGCAACAAGATATTGCACGATTTACACAGTACTACCAGCTTATGCAGGGAGTATTTGGAGCAGGTCCAGCGCTAATGTATATTAATCCAGGTTTGGCTCCATACTTAATTGCCGAACAAATGCAGGTTGATGCTCGTTATTTAAACTCAGCTGAAAAAGTGCAAGCAGCAGCTCAAAATGCACAACATCAACAAGATGCCCAGATGCAAGCTGCTCAAGACCAACGACCCCAAGGAGAAGTTCCGCAATGACTGAAGAGAATCCATTTTTAAAACCTGAAAATTATTATGCAGGATATCAAGAGAGCATGGATGCGTTAAAAAACAAACCCGAAGCTCTTGAGATGGATAAGCTTTGTTATTTCGTATTTAACACAGAGGATGGCAAGCGATTAATGTCTGAGATTGTAGAGCGATTCTTACTTCCAGGATTCATACACCCAAATGGAGTTAGCATAGGTCATGCTGCCGTTTATTATGAGGGATTTAAAGAAGGATTTAGAATGCTTAGAAATTGCGTCCGCTCGCATGAGCAACGAATCGCTGCGGAGAACATTAACAAATGAGTTTATTAGATGAAGCCACTAGCCCCACACCAGATTCAACTACAACAAATCCAACAGCAATTGCGGAATCGTCAGGAGCAGAATCACCCTCATGGTACTGGGATGAAAATACCCCAGGAACCGGAGAGCGACCATCCTTCTTGCCCGAAAAATACAAAACAGTCGCAGACGTTGCTAAAGCCCAAAGAGAACTTGAATCAAGATTAGGTACCGCTCCAAATGAGTATGACTTTAGCCAAGGCGCATCATGGGTTGAGCCAGACTATGAGCCATTTATTGAGATGGCAGAATTCGCTAAATCAAAACATGTTCCTCAAGAAGTTATGGATAAGTTTCTTGGAACAGTCGGATTGTATCTTGATGAATTTAAAACAGACATTAATGAAGAAAAAGCAAAGCTTGGTGAGAATGCCAGTGAGCGATTGCAAATTCTAAATAACTGGGCAAAATCAAATCTGTCTGAAAAGGCATTCCAATCATTAAGTGCTGGAATGAGAACAGCTGATGCTATTGAGGCTCTTGAAGAAATTAGAAATAAGATGCTTTCAACAAATACAATTATTCCAAATGGAAATGCAGCAGTTACACAAGCTGGAATGACACTTGAAGAATATCGATCCGAGTTAAATACAAACTTTTCAAAATATAAAACAGACCCGTATTATAGAAAAGAGATGGAAAGGAAACTTGAAACAATTATGGGTAAATTGCGATAACCTATCTTTAACGCACTATTTACATAATTGATAAAGTTGTCTATCATTATAGCAATACGAACAGGACACCTATTGCAGAAGCCCTAACGGACACCTTCAAAACGTGATAGCCCTAAATAGTAATCTAGTCACGAATTGCCGATGTCGGCAAAACGTTCTTAATTATTGACAAGGGGTTATCATGTCTCAATCATTGACAGCAGTACAACAAACAGACTTTGACGAGTTAGTCAAAGCCGAATACCGTTCCAAAGGGTTCCTATTGCGAGATAGTGTGCGCACCAAGAGTGACGTAATAGGTTCAAGTGTCGAATTTCGTAAAGTAGACCAAGTAATATCAGTTCCTACTGCATATTTGGCTGCTGTATCAATTCAAGACCCTGACTATACTAAGGTTACTTGCACAATTCAAAAGTACACCACTCCTACTGCTGTAGATACAGTTCAAGAGCTTACCGTTAATTTTGATGCCAAGATGGAAAATGCCATGCTGGTAGGACAAGCTATGGGTAGACGCTCTGACCAAATCATCATTGACGCATTAGACGCCGATCCAGGCGATACTATTGTCAACGGTGGAACAAACATGAATTATGCTAAGTTCACACGAATTTATGAATACTTTGAAGACCGTGCTGTTCCTAAAGGCGAGCGCTGGTTGGCAATGTCTGCTTCAAATATTCGTTCATTAATGGCTGATGACCAATTCATATCTTCTTTCTACACAGAAAATAGAATCCTTGACCGCGGTTACTTCCTTGATTACTTAGGTATCAACGTAGTTACAATTCCACAGATGACTGAAGGTGGATTGCCTAAGTCCGGTAATATTCGTACCGCTTTAGCATGGCACAAAATGTCAACTGGTATGGCAATTGGTCACGACTTTAGAACTGAGATTAACTACATGCCTGACCGCACTTCATGGTTAGTTAATGGAATATTTTCAGCCGGTGCTAAGGTTATTGATAACCGTGGTGTAGTCGCAATCGATTGTGATGAATCAGTCTAATTAAGGGGATATAACATGGCTTTTCAAAGTTCACGGTTTGTACACCAAACCTCAGCGTTTAACGCTGGCCAAATAACAACAACAGAAAACCCAAGTGCATCAGCTGTTATTTCTAATGGCCCTGCATTTTATAGCTATGCATCAGCTACTGATGCAATTGCTACTATCGCTGCCGCTAACTATTTCACTTCAGTTGCTTATCAACTTAAAGTAAATGATGTGATTATGGTTGTTGCATCTGATGCAAGTGAGTTTTTACAAGTTGATGCAGTCGATACTTCAGTAATTCCAGCAACCATATCAGTAGTATCATTCACAGCATCTGCTGCTGTTGATACTGCAAACATCGTTGATGGCGCTGTAACCAATGCTAAGGTGAATGCTGCTGCGGCGATTTCGTTCAGTAAGCTTGCAGCACTTGCATCTGGTAACATCATCGTAGGGTCTGTAGCTACTGTTCCAACTTCAGTTGCGATGGCTGGTGACGTGACAATTGTTGCCGCTGGTACTACTACGATTGGCGCTAACAAAGTTTTAAGTTCGATGATTGCTTTAAACACACTCCAATATACTTCAGTTGCAATTACTGCTGCTGAATTTAATGGCGCTTATGCAGCTCCAAAGGTACTAGTTGCAGCCCCTGGTGCTAACAAGCTCTTAGTGTTAGACAAGGTTCAGTTGTTAATGACCTACGGCACAGCAGCTTTTGCGGCTGGTGGAGTTGCTGCAATACAGTACGATGTGACTGCAAACGGCGCAGGTGTTATCGCTTCAACCACGTTATCAGCAGCAACTTTCCAAGCTACCGCTTCAACAGGTTGGAATTTCAATGCTGGTGTAGTTGCCGAAACATTTACAACTTGCGTCAACAAGAGCTTAGCACTATCGAATGTCACTGGAGCTTTTACAACTGGTGACAGCAATATGGTCGCGCATATCTGGTATAAAGTGATTAGTACAGTTTAATAGTTAATAATTTGCGCCTACTTATGTGGGCGCACTATCTTTTTTAAGATATATATTTAATGGCTCTTTTTAGTAAACTGGGTGAGTCTTTAAAGTAACCTAAGCCAAGGTTGCATGTGCTACAAAGTAGGCCGCGAACTTTTCCGGTATTGTGACAATGGTCTACGGAAAGCGCTCTTACTAACCCCGTTCGTTTATCTATATCTTTTTCGGGGTTGTTGCATATAAGGCACAAATTATGTTGAGTCTTTAGCATTAAGAGATACTCATCATAAGTAAGATTAAACAATTTTTTTAACACTGTTTTTTTACGGTTAAGTTTCACGCGGTCGGGATCTAATCGATTCCTTCTTATTTGACCAATAGATAAACATTGTTTGCAATATATAGATTTTGGCGAATTAGCGCCGTTGCATTGCCTAAAGGTTACTTGCTCTGTAGTGAGCAAACCATGAACTTTGCAATCTTTAATAAATCCATCTGGAAGGGTAATAGTTGGCAAGTCATAAGAGTTGTATTTCTTCATGCGCCATCTATGTGTGCCACAAATTAGTTTTAAGCGATTTGGTTCTACTGTGTTTTTACAGCCATGGACAGAGCATGGTTTTATGGACATAATTACCTCATCAAGGTTCATCGAAATTAATTTGCCAGACTGATGATGAATCAGCTTTTCGCTCCGTCGAGCTAGGCGGTGATAATTATAACAGGAGTTGGCATGTCTTCAAAGGTTAACATAATATCTAATGCTGTATGTATGCTTGGACACGCTCCTATTGTTTCATTAACAAATCAAGATTCTATGATTACCGCAGCAGAACAAAGTTTCGACATGCTTCTTCCTGCAATTCTATCCCAAAATAACTGGCGATTTGCTACACAGATTCAGCAACTATCAGAATCAATTGAAGTCCCACCTGACCCTTGGAAGACAATTTACTTGTTACCCGCTGGATGGTTAAAAACCATAAGAGTGTATCCAAATATTTATACCTGGGATATTTATGAAAACTCCAAGATTTATGCACAGTTTCAGGGAGAGTGGTTTATGGAATATATATTTGTTCCTGATATCTCTAAACTACCAGCCCACTTTACATACTATTTTACTTTTGAGATAGCTGCGTATCTTGCATTATCCACTGCGCAGCAATCAGCTTACTTCTCAGTAATAGAATCTAAACGAGTAACAGCATATGCCATGTGTGCTGCTGTTGAAGCCCAAAATAGACCTAATTTTAGTCAAGTAACCTTCCCTGTTCTTAACAATAGACAACTTGGTACTATAATAGGAAATTCGGTCAGTTCTTAAAAGGATTAAGATGACAGACACGTTATGGTCACAAGATTTCTTTGGTAAGGGTGAGCTTTCGCCACTCATGTATTCTCGCATTACCTTAAATGCTTACTATCAGGCATTGAAGACTGCTAAGAATGTGATTTGCTATCCTCAGGGTGCTGCTGGAAAAAGGTTTGGAACACTTTATCTAAACGACATTACAGCGGTTACAGACTACAGTAAGATTTATTTCAAAGCCTTTCCATACTTAAACGAGTGCTGTTATCTCGTATTGTTCTATGGAGATAACATTGCTATTTACCTTGAGGGATATTTAATAGCAACCGTTGCCGCTACTGGAATATTGGCTGATGAAGTTCGTCTTATCGACCATACCATCCTAGAGAATTTGTTTCGGGTAACTACGGGCATTTATGCGCCTAAAGATTTAACTCGCTCGGCAAATGCGGCAAACCTTATTACCGGATTTACCGCCGATACATTAACCGTAACAAACGCACTTACAGTAAATGGATTCTGGCCAGCTCGCTTTACAACGGCTGTCTCACTTCCAGTTACCACCCCACAGATTCATGCCAATAGAACATACTTCGTAAGAGCAACAGGCGCTAACGCTGTTCGAATCTATTCATCCGCTGAAGAAGCGGCTGCCAATACAGGGTATTACACCATAGGTTCAGCAGGTGCTGGCGCTAATAATATATTCATTCTAAACACTTGGTCATTTGCAAACGTACCTTTTACAAACCTTCCAGTCCATGACTTCACGGGCGGTTATTCAACGTCTTCATTTACTCCAGCGGCAGTGACTGGGTATAGCATTCTCATTACAAGAACCGCAGGGGCGTTTAACTTTGTAGCTGGATACGTTGGCGGCTTATTTAGTGGAAATGGCGGGATTTGTAGAATCATTGCAACCAATGGAACGAACCAGGCCACCGTTAATATTGTGGTTCCATTCAACTCACTTGCAGCCATTCCAGGAACTGACTCCCTTATTGCTGAACCTGCCTGGAGTGCTGCTCGCGGATATCCAAGGAAGTGCTCATCATTTCAAAATAGAGCATTTTTTGCAAATACCGATTTGCTTTCTAACAGCCTATGGGCATCTGTTATTAATGAGTTCAATAATTTTGATGGACTTGAAGGGCTTGACGATGATGCTATTACATGGACTCCAACATCTGATACTGTAAACTACATTCAGTTTATTGTTCCATATCGAAGCTTGACTATACACACCAACTCAGGCGTATATTCGACTCCGCTATCAGTGGAAACAGCAATTACGCCTAAGAACTTTTCGCTAAGCCTTCAGGATTCAACGCCTGCTGATAACGTTCAGCCACGCGGGATTGATAATCAGATTATCGTCTTGTCGGGTAACGATGCCCATAGCCTTCTTTGGGATGGATTTAACAACGCGTATACCTCAAGCATCATATCAATTGCTAATGAGCAATTGCTTCGAACACCAACCGATGAATCTGAGTATGTCGATAAGTCACGCGCTGGCTCTCGATATATGTTTATCGTCAATGCGGATGGAACGCTTGCCATATACCAAACGCTTATTGCTGAAGACGTGTCTGGGTTTACACCAGCTGTCATGGAGCAATACTATGGTAATGCGTATTTCAGATGGGTTACTTCAAACTCAGATGGCAGAGCATGGTTTATTATTGAAAGACAACTAGGTGTTGCGGTTGCAGGTATAGCACTAACCGCATCAACCGCATCAACTCTTACAGCAGTAGGAAGTAATTTCTCAACAACAATACCCACGGCCTGTACATTTACAGGAGCACCACTTCCAGTAACGACACCACAAATTGTAACCACACAATTCTATTGGGCAATTGGCGTTACCGCTAATACATTTAATGTGTACCCTACCAAAGAAGATGCGGATGCTCTTGAAAATGCGTTGGTAATAACTGACTTTGGAACAGCAGCTACAGTTGTAGCATATCCCCTTACGACTAAATTATTCATAGAGCAATTGAGTTTTGAAGCAAAAGTTGATTGTGCTGGATTTTATAGTGGAACACCTGTAACCAGTATATCTGGTCAAACACGTTTTAATGCTCAAAGCATAAAATTGCAAGGCGATGGGTTTGGCTTTGAGGACGATGTTATAGGTGGCGTTGTTGAATTCAATGCGCATGGTTCTGCAGTAACGGTATCAGAGGCACAATATGGTTTTCCAATTAATTTTGAAGTAACGCCATTACCACTATCCATTCCTGCTGGAGGACATCCAAGGACATCAAATTTAGTAGATACAAAACATACGCGTTATGCTACGTTTTTATTTGCAGATACGATCGGTGGTACTATAACTCAAGGCCCAAATGTGATACCAATTGCAATGAAAAATTTAATAAACAATCCCCCCGGTTCACCTCCGGTTCCAGTTACTGGAAGATTTGAAATATCTGTCTTTGGAGGATGGGATGATTTTGATTATCCAAATTTTACAATTAATCATTCCGAGCCATTTGATATTAAATTGACTGGTATATTCTACAAAGTTGATATTTAAAGGGAGTTTAATATGGATCCAATGTCAGCCTTTTTACTATCTATGCAAGCAGCAGGATTGGTGACTAGTTTCTTTGGCGCAAAATCCCAACAAAAGACTATAGAGCTTGGCAGAAAACTTGAGAATGCACAATTTTCAACAAATATGGAAGCCATAAAGCTTGAGAGCGCGCAAGGGTCTTTAGCTGAAATGAAAGATGTTCGTCAAAATATAAGCTCTCAAATTGCGGTTAATGCAGCTCGTGGTAATCGTGGGGCATCGAGTGTTGCGGGAATCAATGAGACTGCACATAACTTTGCTGATGATGAGCGAACACGGCGCATGAATTTGCTTGCTAAAGAATCCGAACTTCGTGCAGGTCATATCCTTTCAGGATTACACACTGCGCAATCAGAGACACAATTAGGTCAAAGCCTGTTGAAGGATATTTTTAATACAATTCCTATAACTTCTCTTTTACCGCCTACCGAGAAAAAAACAAGCACTAATAATGCAGGTGCTAATTCAGGCGCTAAATCATTTAACTGGGGAGTATAAGCATGGCTAGACAAGAAGGCACTGTTGAGCCAATGCAAAGACAAGTTAAGTCAGACCTGGTTACAACACCTGCGCACTTTGGAGAAGCCTACGATAATGCAGCGCTTACTCCGACTTTATTAGGTGAGCTAGGCTCATCCCTTTCTAACAATGCTTCTATGGAGCTGAGCAAGAGACGCGGTATTGAAGCTGGATTAAATCCAAGTGGTGACATATTGCCACCACTCACAAATGCCGATAAAGCTTATGCAGACGCATACCAGAATCAATCACAAGCTACGTTGACTAATCAAGCCAATGATTTATTTAATAAAGCTAATGAGAACATGTCTAAACTTAATAAGATTACGACGGGCTCTATTAGTGAATATCAAAAGACAATGACTGAAGGACTGGGTGATATATTAAAACTTGCTCCTAATGACGTACGTGCATCACTGGCTAATCAGTTTACAGGTCAGATGCAAAGTAGCACTCATCAATATAATATGCGTGTCATAAGCCAGAACAAAGCTGAGGCAGTAGCATCATCAAATGCAGCTCTTTCAAGCATTAATGAACAGGTTCATACAGCAGCACTTGATGGAAAACTTGATTCGGCTGCAAAACTATTTGAAGATTCTCTGGAAATGATTGCTCGTGGAAAAAACGGAGGAACCTATTCTTCAAGCCAAGCTCAAGTTCTTGGAAAAACAGCTCATCTTAATTATCTATCATCCTTAGAGATTCAAAAGGGAATTACCGCTCGTCATGAGGGAAAACTAGATGAATGGTATGCGAGTCTTGCTGATGAAAAATCGAAACCTGAAGGAGTTAGTTGGAGCGAATGGGAAACGGTTCGCGGTAACTCAGCTAAGTACCTAAATGGAGTAAATAGCCTTGGCAATCAGCAGCAGACATTAATTGCATCTAACGGCGCTGTAGACATTGCACAAGGAACGATGAATGCTGAAAAGATGGAAAGCTATCAGTCCCAGCTAAAAGAGTCACCAAAGCTGTTTAATCAGCTTCAGATTCAATATTCGAATCAGCTCCGTAAATCGAGCAAGGACGGCCAGTCTACAAATTTTTATGCATCGCATTGGAAAAACATTGATTCCATGCGAAGTGCCACACCAAAGCAAATTGATGGCGCATTCAATATGCTTTCAGACATGCATCAAAAATCATCTGAAGCATCAGGACATCCAATTTCTAAAGATGAAGCCGATTATCAAGTAGCTGCTAATGCCACAGTTCCTGTGCCTACTTATAATAAAAAAATTACAAGTTATGCGACCTCTGGAAATCCAGATTTAATGATGAATGCATTGCAGTCCTACAATAGACTTGCTGATTTGCCAGGGTTTAAAGCAGGAATTGCATCTAATAATAAAAATGCAATTGGAACACTGCATTCCTTTGAGCACTTCATTGAGCAAGGGCTTGATGCAACAACTGCTGCTAATAAAGCAACTCTGATTAATTCTGACAAGTCCGATGAGAAGACCCAGTTAATTAATCGTGCTACTAAAGAGTATTTGGATGACGCCGCACCCACAGCAGCCAAGCTTCAGTCTTGGGCATTCAATCAAGCAGGAATTTCAAAGACGGATGTAATCGATAACCCTACTAGTGTCGCCTCTGAGTACCTTGGCATGTTCAAAGACAATATGCAGTGGGTTGGTGGCAATAGTGATGTGGCTTTGAAGATGACCAATAAAGCATTCCAGCAAGCTTGGGGCGTGTCTCATGTTAATGGCAAAGCTACCTTTGGATTCTTGCCACCAGAGAAAATGATTAAACTTGATGAAGGCGCTGTTCCCTTAATGCAATTAGATATTGCCGAGCAAGTCAAAGGTGCTATTAAAGAAACGAACGCAGCGCACGATGCCGGTCATTATGATTGGGGTTATCGCGTAGTAGAAGGGCCAAGTCTTGATGAGTATGCAAGTGCTAAAAAGTCGGTTCGTGAACTTGGATTGAAGGATCCACAGTATGCAGCTCATAAACAAATAATTTCTAAGTTTGATGCTGGCTCTCCTGTTGAGATTGAAAGAGTTCGGAAGATTGGTAAAAAAGAAGAAGTTCAAAAATTCACAACTAAGATTATCACAAATCCTTGGCAAGGGATTGACTCTAATACTGGAGAATTAACAGGTGGTTATGATATTGCACTCGTTAACAAAGATACGGGCATGACTGAGCCATTCCAAGGGTTATTTACCAATACCAATATGAACCCAACCTACAATCCAAATACTGATTGGATTGCTAGAAACTACATGTTAGTTAATGGACTGAACCCCAATACAAATTCTCATGAAGAGTTCTTGGCACAATACGCAAGATTCAGGGAGCAGCAAAACGAAGAGTCACCCTACACTAAAACAATTAATTCTGTTGGGAGGGGATTTCGATAATGGACAAGACGATATCGAATGTTGAAGACAAGGAAGACACGAACTACGACCCACGTCTTGAAAAGCCCGTTCCATTTACACCCGTCACAGTTGCAGGTGAACAATTAAGTTCGGAAGTTGAAAACCAATTTCCTCTTGGTGTTCCAAGCTTTATAAATAAACCAGCTCCTATTGGACAAACAATTACGGCCAATGCAATTCCTGGGGCAAGCTTACTTGAAGAAGACAAGGGTAAGCCAGGATGGTGGAAAACAGCATCCCATACATTCTATGACTACAACCTTGAATTACAAACAGGCCAGTTTTTGTATGACTCAATAACCAAAAACCCAGTTCATGAAGAAGTTCCTGAAGGCTGGAATGCCATGAACCCAGATGCTTTGGAAGAATTTCCAATGAAGTATTGGGGTCATATTTCAAGCGCTCATGGCCCAAAAGACCAGGCTGCACGACAACAAAAAGTTCGTGAGCAAATGGAAGAGGATAAGTATTATGCTGGCGGTTCCTGGACGGCAAAACTCGCAGGTGGTGGAGCAGGTGCGATTGCTAGCCCTATGACGATATTTGGATTGCCAGCTATAACCACATTAAAATATGCAGGAGTTGGTCAAAACATATTAATGAACATGGCACGCACAGCACCCGCTATCGCACTCGATTCTTTTGCCAGAAACACAATGATGGAATCAAACCGAGTCGGTGGAACACTTGAGGATATCGCTACACAATCTTTAGTTGATACCGCATTTGGAACGAGTCTAATTGGTCTAGGAGCAGGAATTGCATCGGGTTCTCGAAACCTAAATCTTTGGAATACCCGCAATGCAGCAAGTCTTGTTATATCCAAAGGAATAGGCATTAGTGAAGAGATGACTAAAGATGGAGTTCTCACTGGTAAGCGTAGAGCATTCCCACTGCCAGGCTCATCAGCAAGTGCTGCTGAAGTAGATTTTGCCCAAGCATGGGTTAACGAAAGCATGGATAAAGGTGGACTTTTTTCTGTTCCAGGTCTTGGCAAGTTCCTTGAAAAGGGAATCATGACTCCACTTGGTGTTAAAGCTCTTGAATCACCGGCAGTGCGTGCGGCAAAGTCTCCATATATGTCAGTTAAGAAGTGGTTCAATGGTATAGCAGGATCTCCATTCATTACGAAGGATGTCGAGCAAGGTATTGCTGCCCCAGATTCCGCCCAAATAATAGCCGACCAATTCAGTTCACAATCTTTAAACTTCAGACGGATGTACCGCACACAATTTCATGAAGCAAACGGCATCAGTGGTTCAAATCCTGGAAGCGCATTAAAGAATATGCGACAAATCATTACGAACAATCGTCAGATTACCAATGGTAAATTTGATATTGAAGTTCGCAATATTATGGAGATTGAAGGATACAAATCCGACTGGCCACAAGCTCATGTGGTGGCTGACGAGTTGCACGGCTTGTTTAACCATATTAATGAAATCAATGCTCAGCAAACAGGTCGCCCACTGTTTAAAGACCCTCGGACTGCATGGCGCTACATACCACACAATAAGAACATGAACATGCTACGTCAACGTGAGGACGTTTATAACAACATCACCTACGATGCGCTTCATGCTCAAGATAAACGTATTGTTGAATTGACAGCACCTATCACTGAATTAGAAAACTCAATTGTAGGACTCAAGCAATCCATTAAAGCCAGAAAATCGCTAGATAAAAAACATCCCGAATTAAAAGATTTAAATTTCCAGCTAAGAAGCGCTCAGAGCAAACTTAAGAAACAGAATGTCATTCTTGAAAACAATCTTTTGAATAATGCAGATGACCATATTCTATTGGAGGACAGAGTTTTATTGACTCAAGACGACAGAGATGAACTGCGTGCTTTACTTCAAGATTTAAAGGCCGCTAAAGGCAAGCCTAAATACGAACAAATAAAATTTGATTTAGAAGAGCAGGTTTTTGCAGGAAAAATCAAAGAACATTTTTATGAAAACGATGGTTATGAAATTAAGTTTCGTGACCCTGAAGAACCCATTAAATTGCGCAAAGCCTATGAAAGCGACCGCGCTAGATGGCAACAGGTTCGCGCATGGTATGAAAGTGAAACGAATACCTCACCACAAGATTTAATGCAGCAAGTGATTGGTGGAATGCCTGAAACTTCAGGGATGCCCAACAACTTCAAAGGCCGTACCAAGATGATACCCTCCAACGTTTATACGGAAGCTGGATTCTATGATGACCTTACAAAGACCGTGACCGCCTATATGCAAACTGTTGGCAGGAACTATGGATTCAAAGCCGTGTTCCCAGAACTCTCTAATGTAAAAGATTTTGAGGGCGTGTTTAGGGCGCTTAAAAAAGAACACGATGTAATCAATGCCAAGATTCTTGAAAAGCCCATCTCAACAGAACGCGACAATGAAAAAGAAAAATCAGATAAGGCTTTTAGTGATGCCAAGAAGTTCATGAGTGATACCTACAAAACCTACATGGGAAGCTTTAATGCGCATGAAAACCCAACCCTAAGAGCTGGAGTGTCTGTGGCTAAAAGCACCGCAGCAGCACTTAAACTGGGCGGTACAGTCGCCTACCAAGTGGCTGACATGGGTGGCATCATAATGAAGTCAGGACTTATGCCATTTTATAAAAACGGATTAATTCCGCTTCTTAAAACGATGAATGGCCACCTTAAAGGCAAGAGTTCAGAGGCGTGGATTAACAACGCAGGTTATGCGGGTCTTGCAGTCAATACTGAAATTAGCGTGCTTGGTAATCGCATGTTTAATTCATCTTCAATGGACACCGCACCTGTATCCTCATTCTTAGATAACGCTGTCTTGGGTGCTGAAGTCGCCTCACATTATGCTGGAAACTTCTTTGGTATCAACTCAATTGCTAATATCAATGAACGCCTTGCGGCAAGCACGGTTCAAGCAAGTATCATGGATGCTGCATTTAAATTTAAATCAGGAACTCTCACGCAATTAGATAAACAAAAAATGGCTCATATCGGTATTCAAATTGAAGAAGTTGCAGAGAACTTCATTAGAAACTTTGAAGAGTCCGGTGGATGGAAACAAGGAAAAAATGGTTACCAATCCCTTTATTGGAAATGGTCAGATACAGATGCTGTTACTCGAATGGCGAACTCTGTTAGACGTGGCGTTCAAGACTCGATTATTAATAGCAGCAAATATGCATCTCCATACTGGTCGCAAAGCCCTTTGCAATCTGTAGTATTCATGTTTCATGGATGGGCATATAATGCGTTTAATCGATACGCAGTTCCATTAATGCAACGACCAGATGCGCAACATATGATTGGACTTGCTTCAATTGTAGGGTTATCTATGATGTCTGAGCCACTATTGAATATGTCGAATGGCAAGCCGGCATTTGATGATGAAAAAACATTAATCAATAATTCCATGCGAGCATTAGATTACTCTGGATTTTTAGGACCAACTTGGGATTTATTAGCTAATATCAATAAAGCTACAGGTCAGGCCTTATGGAAAGATACCGCTCAAAAAAGGGCAAATTATGGAGGAGTTGGCGCTCTATTTGGCCCAGTAGTAGGAATGTCCTGGGATATGGCTCAGGCTGGCGGACATTTAATAAAAGGCGATTTTACACAAGGTGATGCTAAACAAATTGCACATATGCTACCATTCTTAAATCACATTCTAAATAGGAATGCGGTTAATGAACTTGTGAAATCATCTGGACTTCCAGAAAGAAGAGCGAATGCTGAGCCATGGAGCATATGGTAGAAATAATTAGAGGGAGTTAAGTTATGACACAAGTCATTATCAATGACGTAACACCACGCGAGCAATTTACCTCGTCAGCCGCACAAACTGTTTTTAATACCTTATTTACAGCAGACGCAACAACAGATATTGATGTCTACGCAAGAGCATCAGGCGTTGACCCAGACGATGTTACTCAATTGGTTAACACTGCTGATTATACTGTAACGTTTATTGGAGCGACTGCAACAACAAGAGTTACTTTCGCTGTAGGTCGAACAGCTGGTGATATTATTACCATCGCTCGAAACACACCTTCCGACCGAGAAAATCTCTATATTAACACTAATTTTACTCCTTCAATGCTTAACCAAGACTTTGGATTACTGACGCTTATTGACCAGCAAAACCAAATGTATGATGCGGTTTTAGCACCACACTATAATGTCTCTGCAATCATTGAACCTGTAGTTGATAATATTCTTCCAGTTCTTGGTGCAAACCAAATCTGGGCTAAGAATAACGCTGATACAGCGATTATTGTTTATGATGTACCCGCAAGTGGAGGAGTCGCTCCAAAGACTGCTACCTACCTTATTAAGACTACTGCGGGCTCTGAACTTCCTAATGCCCAAATCATGGGTGATTTAGCATCTGGTCTTGTCGTTAATACGAATACAACAGGCGTTCAGCTAACGCGACTACTAACTGGCACAGCAAATCAAATTACTTTGACAAATGGTTCAGGCATTGTCGGAAATCCAGTCTTTGCCTTGGCTAATAACTTAATAATGCCAGGATTAGAGTATTTTAAACCGCCCAGTGGAACAACAGCACAAAGGCCAGCAAGTCCTACTGATGGCATGGTGCGATACAATACTACGCTGCAAGCTCTTGAAGTATATGAAGGGGCTTCATGGCATCAGCTTGCTGGCGGTATTGTTGATAGCATTATCGGTACAGTAAATCAAATTATTGTAGATGCAACCGACCCACAGAATCCTATTTTATCTACTCCTCAAGATATTGACCAAAATGCAGACGTTCAGTTTAATAGCGTTCAATTTAATAATACTAATTCTGTTTATGATGCAAACGGCGTTCTTATATTATCATTATTTGGCGTAGCCAGTGCTGTAAATTATATTAGGTTTGAAAATGCCATTACTGGTTTTGGCCCTGTAATACAAGCGTTAGGAGCTGACACTGACATCGATATTCGCTATTTTGCTAAAGGTGAAGGATTTCATAATTTTGCATCAACAGGTAATACTCCAGTTTATTTTAGGTCGGGTACGGCATACCAGCATGCTACTATTTTTTCTTTTGCCAATACTGCGGCTACACGTACAGCTACTTGGCAAGATTCAAACGGTACAGTCGCATGGCTAACCGATATACCACCAGCAAGTGGATTAACTTGGTCAACTATCGCCGGAACATCTCAGGCTGCATCCGTTAATCACGGATATGTATCTGGCAACGCAGGCTTAACTACAATTACATTACCTGCAACGGCTGCGGTTGGCGATGTTGTAGCAGTAGAAGGGCTAGGGGCTGCTGGCTGGGTATTAGCAGCCAATACTGGACAAACCATTAAAATTGGAAGTGCTACAACAACGTCTGCCGGAAGTTTAGCAAGCGTTGCAGCAAGTGATAATATCTATGTGACTTGTATTGTTGCTAACATAACATGGCGCGTTAGAACAACCAATTCTGCTGGATTAACTATCGCATAGGAGCAATAGATGGCTACACGAAATCAAGTTGATGTTGGCCTTTCAGGTCAATCAGGTTCTGGAGCATTTGTAGGAAATGATTCCCCAGAATTAACAAATCCTGAAATTGGAACTATTTTAGATGCCAATGGTAATGTTGTTTTAGACCTTACTCCACAAGCAAGTGCAGTTAATTATTTAGCATTTACTAATGCTCCATCTGGTAGTGGTCCATCTATTATTGCTTTTGGTAGCGATACCAATATACCTATTACATTAAATTCTAAAGGAACTTCAGGATTTAATATTAGAGGAATTCAAACTAATGGAAATCCGCCGACAGGTTATTTAGGTGAATTTATATCAAGCGTTGTTGCATCTGGTTCGGCAGTCTCTTTAACCACAGCCACACCTGCCAATATTACAAGTATTACATTAGAAGCCGGTGACTGGAATGTATGGGGTTCCGTTGCTTTGGTAACGGCTGTATCAACCAACATTACACAGTTAGTTGCAGCTTATAACAATACTAGCGCTACATTACCTACTGCAATAATTGGCTCTGACTATAATGCTTCATATAATAATTATGCGCCTTTTGTTCCAGGTACTAATACTTTTGTGCTTCCTACAGCGCAGGGCAGATTATTGTTAGCCAGTACGACTACCGTTTATCTAATTGCACAAGCAACCTTTACTGTTTCTACTGTGAGTGCTTACGGTATGATTCAAGCAAGACGAAGGAGTTAGTATGGTTACTAGAAATCAAGTTGATGTTGGGCTATCTGGACAGTCTGGCAATGGTGCGTTTGCAGGGTCAATACAACCTACATTAATAACTCCCGGAATAAGCGAAATATACGATGCTAATGGCAATATTATTTTAAACTTATTCTCCAATTCTGCTGCTGTAAATAATTTTGCTATTAATAACTCATCTTCTGGCAATCCTTTAATTATTAATAATAAAGGTGCTGATACAGACATTAGAAGTTCCGTAATTTCAAAAGGAACATCGAGGGTTAATGTAAAAGGGGTTTCAACTAATACAAGTCCTCCAGCAGGATATCAAGGCGAGTTTTTGACTTCGGTCATTCCCGTAGGAAGTGCCGTATCTTTAACAACGAACGTTGTAGCCAACATTACTTCATTTTCTTTAGATCCGGGCGATTGGGATATATGGGGTGCACTTGCGTTTCTTCCTAATGCGGCTACTTCTGTAACAGACATACGTGGAAGCAGTAGTATTATTACACAAACAATAAACATTCTTTCTTCATCAACTAATGGAAATGTAAAAAGAATGGCTGCGTTCGTTCCAGGAGCAGTTACTTTTTCAATACCATTTGTTCAAGGAAGACTTAATTTAAGTGCAACTACTACTGTTTATTTATGTGCTAGAGCCACCTTTACTATTTCAACAATGTCTTGTTATGGATTTTTATCCGCTAGAAGAGCTGCTTAATGTTTTATGCTCAAGATATACATGAAAATGTACTAAATTTGGATATTTACAATAAAATACCAGCCGTTGTATACAGTGTTCTCGTTCCAACAATAAAAAAAAATGATGTTATTAATATAACGTCTGAACTTGAAGTAACCAATGAGCATATATATAACGCAATGATAAGCTGCAATATTATACTGGCTAATAAACATATTGATGTGTATGGCACATTAATAGACCAATCTAATGCATTTAATATCACACCTGACATGCATCATGGCGTAATAACAAAAGCGCGAAATTGGCAGGCTGAATCAGATTACAAATTAAAATATGTTAATGTAGTCTGCTGGTCTGCTAGTGTTAATGCCGTTGCAGGTGATATGCTAAAATTGGAATCTGGTTATGGGCATTTAGATGTTTTAATTAATTAAAACAATTTTAATCAAAAAAGGAAATAAAATGAATTTACAATCTTTAAAAGAAAGAAAAGAACTTTTAGAAGCTACTCTAAAACAACATATGGATCAAATCAATGCTCTAAATGGCCATTTAGCTGAATCGAAGCACTGGTTGGGATTGCTTGAAGCTGCTGAGAAAGATGCGTCTGAATACGTACAACCAGTTTCAGAATCCGCTGAAGCTATTGGTGAAATTATTGATGCTGTGTCAGAATGAGTCTAGGGGGAACATATGCCATTGAAAAAAGGCAGTTCTAGCAAAACAATTTCCTCTAATATAAGAACAGAGATGAACCACGGAAAGACGCAAAAGCAATCCGTGGCAATTGCTCTTTCAGAGGCAGGAAAATCGAAACCAAAGAAAAGGAAATCAAAATGAAAGATAAAAAAAAGATGCCTATGCCAAGCAAGAAAATGCCTGGAAAAGGAGAAAAAAAATGCTAAAACGTAATCCAGACCCACAGGGTAATCCAACTAAAGTTTGCTGCCCAACTTCCACTATTGTTAAAGACCGAATTCAGTACGAACCTAACTACGATGCAATCAGACAGACTGGTATGGAATCTGCAATGATGAAAGTTGGTAAAAAAACCAAACGTTGAGACTATGTGGCCTAATGCGTTTTTTATCCACTTCTTTTCGCAGAAGGCCGCACCATGGAGGGTAATATGAAAAAATTTATTTTTCCAGCCATATTAATTGTTAGTGCTTTCGCCGTTGGCTTGGTGTTTAAATTTGGAACAAAAACAGTTGACAGTGCAGTCGAGCAAGTTGCTGAGACAATTCTTAAGGAAAACGGTATAGATATAGACTTTTCAGCTGATAAAAAAAATACTGACCAAGGCGAAGGAGAAGAAGAATTGTATTTACCAACCAATGATATATGTGACATTAATTGATGATGCTGCGATTAGAATTGCCTTATCCTCCTACTATTAATCATTACTATTTGCATACTTCTAATGGAGTAATTCTAGGAGCCAAAGGAAAGAATTATCGTCGCGATGCTATTATTATGCTTCACAAACATAAAGGTCACTTTGACATTTCTAAAAGACTTAATGTAGTGATTAATGTTTTCCCACCCGATAAGCGCAAACGCGACATTGATAATCTAACTAAATGCCTACTGGATTCATTGCAATACGCCGGAATTTATGTTGACGATAGTCAAATCGACTGGCTTACTATTATACGCAGGAATCAAGTACCCAATGGCTGTGTTCAAATTTGGGTTAGCGAATTAGATTGCGAGCTATAGTTTACTTCTTAAAGGTTCTTAATGTATTTAAGAGTTCCATATGGGAACTATATAAAGTACACTATACTTTTATTAAATCCCATACTAATTATGCCTAAATTACAGAAATTACCAGACGAAATCAATGGATTTAAAATTATAAAAGACTTAGGTTTTTTATGTTCTTCTAATGCAAAACAAAAGTTTCGAGCTTGCATAGCAATTTGTCCTAAATGTTATAAAGAATTTCAATCTAGACCAACTGATTTAAGGAAGATTGAGTCGTGTTTATGTGGGAGAATTCTTAAAGAATTTAAAGACCAGAAAAGATTGCGGTCAATATTTAAAGATATGGTAAAGCGATGTAATAATACAAATCACCAACGATACGCTCGATATGGTGGTCGTGGAATAAAAGTTTGTGATCAGTGGCTAGGTAGTACAAATTCCTTTCTTGATTGGGCTAATAAAAATGGGTATTTAGATACATTGTCTATTGACAGAATAAATAATGACTTTGGTTATAGTCCTGAAAATTGCCGATGGGTTGGGTATGAAATTCAAATGCAAAATTCAGCTAAAGCAACATTAAATGCAAGTCAAGTTTTAGAGATTCGTGCAATGCATCCAGAATACAGCTATAGCAAAATAGCGGATATTTATAAAGTAAATAAATCAACGATAGCTAATGTTGTGCTTAGAAAAACATGGAGCAATATTTAGTGTATATAAAAGTGCCAAATATAAATCCATATTCTCACCAATTGCGAATGTTTAAAGCCGTTCAGGAAGGCAAGAATATTTTATCCATAATTCATCGTCGTTCTGGCAAGGACATCTGTTGCCTACAGTTATGGTTGCTTAGGGCCTTAACAAGGATTGGTACGCATGTTTATCTTTTCCCAATGTATAGTCAAGCTAGGTCTGTTTTATGGGAAGGACTCGATTTTGACGGAAAACCATTTATTTCAGCAATACCTACGTGCTTAATAGCAAAAAAAAACGAAGCAAGAATGACTATGGAACTAATAAATGGCTCTAAGTTAGTTCTAGCTGGATCAAATAATACAGATAGCCTCATGGGCACTAATCCTGTAACAATTATATACAGTGAGTTTTCCCTTCATCATCCACTTGCACGACAATATCTAAACCCCATAATAGTTCAGAATAAAGGCATTGAAATTATTAATAGCACCCCAAGGGGCAAAAACCATTTATTCGATTTATATGAAGCTGTCAAAGACAATCCAAAATACCATATTGAACACCTTTCTGTAGAGCAAACATTTAAGCATGACGGAACAAGAATAATAACCGATGAAGACATTAAAGATATTAAATCGCGCGGAATGTCTGATGAACTTATAGCTCAAGAATTTTATTGCAGTTTTGATAGCGGGAATATGGGGGCATACTTTACTCGTGAAACATCTGATATGGATAGAGAGGGAAGAATTGGTACGTTAAAACCAAACCCAAACCTTCCACTTCACTCATGTTGGGATTTGGGCGCAAGCGACCAGACGGTTGCTTGGCTTTATCAGCTTGAAGGAAGATATATTAATTTGATTGGTTGCGTTCATAGTTCTGGTCAAGGATTAAAGTTCTATCTTGATCATGCGGACTCCCTAAGAAAACAGTGGGGATGTAATTGGGGAAATCATTGGATGCCTCATGACGTAACACAAAAAAACCAGAATTGGGAACTTGCAGAAAGCCGATTAATGTTAGCAAGAAAGGCTGGTTGGTTCTTTCAAATAACACCAAAGCTGAGTGTTGATGATGGAATTGAGGCGCTAAGATTTATTTTTCCAATGATAAAAGTAGACAAAAGTTGTTCTATGGGAATTCGAGCTATGCGTGAATATAGAAGGGAGTACGATGAACTTGGCGCTTGCTTTAGACAAAAGCCAGTGCATGACTGGACTTCAAATTTTGTCGATGCACTCCGCTATCTCGCGGTAAACTACCGCCGCCTATACGACAATCCCAGCAGTCCAATCACGTACACGACCTCCTTGTAAAGTCAACCATTAAAGGGTATCACCCAACCCAATTCAAGGGTGTACAGGGTTATCTGAAACG
>Ga0181357_1000136_pt1 | contig 24183 bp, 29 predicted proteins | sample Fa13VDMM110DN_FD_130094 | JGI IMG/M metagenome (GOLD analysis project Ga0181357, IMG submission 130094) | Freshwater viral communities from Lake Michigan, USA - Fa13.VD.MM110.D.N | ecosystem: Environmental > Aquatic > Freshwater > Lake | place: USA: Michigan | collected 2013-09-24 | reverse complement strand
CCCACTGTCCATGGGTGCTCTTTCGATCCAGCCAGTGGACTGTGCCGTTGGGTTCGATCCATGCGAGCCCTGTGGTGAGATTTGAACAGATGCGATCGATTGAGGGTTTCGGTTGGTTGAGAACCATCAGTACACACTCCTTATCACTCTTGCGGGCTCAATAGTCATGCCAGCCCTTGACGCTGTAACCGAGACTCTCAAGGTTCTTCTGGATCCTGCCGACTGATGGGTTCATGATGTGCCCGAAGTCGTAGGTGGCTTCCTTACCGAATTTTTGAAGGAGCTCATCGACAAGCCTCTTTGCGTGACCCTGCCCTCGCATGTCGTTTCGGGTCTTCATGTAGTCGATGTAGATGGTCCCACCGGGGAGAATGTGGTAGTCGAGGAAAGCCACGGTTCCCGGTGCAGACCCTGGGACATCTTCGGTCCTCGGATTCTTGAGGCGCCTGCCTGAGTCGCCGTAGTGGATGTACTTCTTGGTGGGAGAAAAGTACACATCGCCCTTCTTGAATTCAGGAGACTCATCGTCGGCAAGGAAGATTCGTTGCACATTCGCGACACGTTGGTATGTGAGAGGGGACGTCGAATGATCAGTCCTGATCATCTCTCGAATTAGTTGGCGTATCATGTTTCGTCCTCTGGCATTCTATTCTTGAAGTCCACTCTCATCCACCGAAGTACTGGGACCCCAGTAGCTTGTATTTCAGGCCGAGCTCCTTAGCGTACTTGACATCACCCTTCTCACAGTGATAGGTGTCTATGACCCAGTTGTCGATGACGATCTCTTCGAGGCCGCCAACATCTAGAACTCCCTCCTCATCGAGGGGCATCATCTCGTATTCCTGGTAGAGGTTGGGTCGCTTGGGAAGTCCTGAGCCGATGTGCCTCTGGATGTCGGTGGGCGTTGCATTGCTGAGGCGTTCAGTGGCAGCGTCCTCGGCCGAGACAAATGTCACCCTGTACTTCTTGAAGGTGAAGAACGGCATCAGAAGCTGGACGCTGTCTGCACCTCCCCACTTTGCTGGCCCACCAAAGCAACTGAGCTCGTTCTTGTTGGGGAAGTCAATGCCTGCGATCTTTCCCGGAACTGATGCACCCCTGGGGAAGTAGTCCTCAAGTGCGCCATTTCCTGAATAGTGACCGAGATAGTGGTAGACGAATAACTTGCTGGGGCTCTGGAAGTATGTGTGGTCAGCGTACTTGTTCCACATCTTCTTCTTGTCCCTTCTGAACTCTGCTGTCGACCTATGCTGTGGATAATACAGAGCATCCCCATCGCCCTCTTCCCGCCCAGCGTTTGGCTCTTGCTTTGGAGTCTTGCCCAGGACATCTGCTAGTGACTTCTCCTGCAGTATCATCTCTCTGATCAGGTGGCGTATCATCTTGTCATGCTCCTTTCCTCACCGCCCTCATCGTAAATAAGTATCCCTGGCGGTATATCATGCCTCTTGAAGCTGTCGAGGATCTCATCAATTCCTACTTCTCGTATCCGACCATCAGACACCACAATCCCTTCGATTTGCCAGTTGTCAAGCAGAGCTTCAGGCCAACCCATTGGAGAGTCATTGACCTCTCTGGACGATGGAGAGAACACGGTCCTCGCATCGAAGTTGATCTTCTCGGCAGGCGCGATCTCATCTGCGGAGTAGACTAGGTGGTCCTCCCATGATCGGGCAAGCTGGGTGCTGAAGTCATCGTTGAAATCAGGCTCAGATCCAGGCGACTTTGGACCTGGATACTTGTTCCAGCCGGAAGATTTCTCCCTGTGCATCATCTTCTCGATGTCCATGACACTCGGAAGTCTTCTGAACGCGTTTGAGTTGAGATCAGCGTTGGCGACAAGCGTGGGATGACCCTTCAAGACAACGCCATAGACATCAGACCATCCCAGCGAGAATGGCTTCCAGGGCGGAGACCTGTACGGGAATGTCGAGATCTCATCCCTTCCCTTCGGCTTCCGCAGGAGCTTTGCGATGTTGAGGAACCCGTTCCAGTGGATGAATGTGACGCTGTCGAAGGAGGGGATGTCTGCCTCTTTCTGCCACATGGTCTTCAGCACCCTTCCAAAATTCCTCCGCTCGACTGGCCCATGGGCCTTTGTAGCCATGTGGGTCGCGAGGTTTGCGTTCATCCTGCGCGTAGCCTCGTCCTCTTGCAGTAGCATCTCTCTGATCAGATGTCTTATCACCACAGCACCTTGTATTTCAGGCCGAGCTCTGCTGCATACTCAGCTTCTTCTTTTGGTCCATAGCAGGTGTCCACCATCCAGTTGTCGATGACGACCTCTTCCAGGGTGTTGTAAACTTCGAGTTCCTCTGCATCTATGGGGAAAGTGCTTGAACGTGACAGTGTATAGGGCCTCTTGGCAAGACCTGAACCTTTCATCCTTTCAATGTCATCGGGTGTAGCGTTGCTGAGCCTCTCTGTTGCAGCGTCTTCGCTGGCAACCAGCGTGACTCTGTACTTCTTGAAGGTGAAGTAGGGCCCAATTGTGTACACTTCGTAACTCTCAGGGTCACCTGGTGGTGTGTAACCGAAGCAGCTAAGTTCATTGCGATTGGGAATGTGAATACCAGGCACCCTTCCTGGGACGACCTTACCTTCTGGGAAGTAGTCTGTGAGTGAGTTGCGTGCTGAATAGAGTCCGAGGTAGTGAATGACCTGCAGTTTCTTTGGGTCCTGGAAGAACGACATGTCGGCATACTTGTTCCAGTCCTTCTTGATCCCACGCCTGAACTCGGTGGTGGACTTGTTGCCGTATTGCAGTCCACCGCCCTCTTCGTAATCTCCTTCGAGATCAGGAGGCCTGACCCTCTTTGGGACGACGTCGTGGAGGGTCTTCTCTTGGAGGAGCATCTGTTTGATTAGATGGCGTATCATCATATCTTCTCGCACTTCAGGCCGATCTTCTTCGCATAGGCCATGTTCTCCTCGCGGCAATAGTAGGTATCGATTATCCAGTTGTCAATGACTACGTCCTGCAGCCTCCTGCGCTCTCCTACACCTTCTCGATCCAGCGGAAAGAAGCTGTGTGGTGTGTTGGCTGGCGGTCTTTTAGGAAGCCCTGAGCTTTTGAACTTCTCGAACTCTATGGGAGTCGCCTGACTGAGGAGCTCGGTTCCAAGGTCGTAGAGAGACGCAAGGGTGACGCGGTACTTCTTGAACGTGAAGAACTCGTCCCTGAACGAGCCGAACTCGTCACTGCGTTGCGACTTCCTCTCTTCTTCTGTGGGGTTGATGATTCCAAAGCAGTTCATCTCATTCTTGCTTGGGAAGTCTATTCCCGGTATCTTTCCGATTTCAATTTGTCTTGGTGGAAAGTAGTCTCTCAGCGACCTTCTGCCAGAGTACAGACCGAGCTTGTGGTAGACATAGAGGTTCTTCGGGTCCTGGAAGAAAGCCTGGTCAGCGTTCTGGTTCCACTGGGACTTCATCTTTCGCCTGTAGTCCGAGGTCGCCCTGTTGTACATGTAGTCCAGTGGAGGCATGTAGTCGCGATTGATGTTGACTCCAGGCGGAGCATCTTCTGGAGAGGGCGTCTTGACGATATCCTCAAGGGTCTTCTCCTGGAGGATCATCTCTCTCACAAGCACCCTAACGTATTTTTCCTGCAGTCTCATGCCACTAAGTATTCAAGTCTTGAACCAGTGGGCTTGCGGGTGTGGCAAGATTATAGCGCAGGTTGAGAGCTCAGGATACAGCTGCTCATCATCATCCATCGAGATTCCGATCCGTTCAGCCTCCAGCAGGCGAAGGACCTTCCGCTGGTCAGCCATATCGGGCACTGCTGGATAGCCCCATGAGTAGCGGCAACCCTGGTACTTCTTGTGGAAGAAGTCAGGTATGTGGAGAGAGTCTTTGCCACTGATTCCCCACTGCGCTCGGATGGAGTGGTGCACGTATTCTGCAGTGGCCTCAGTTGCTTCAGCTCCTAGACCATGGAGATACAGGTACTCAGTGTACTTGTTGTCCTCGTACAATCTGCGAGTGGCATCTGATATGTCTGAACCGACAGTCACCGCCATCAGACCGATGGTGTCTATCCCGTTCAGATAGTCCGCCAAGCAGAGTCCAGGACCATCTTCTCTCTGCTGCCGTGGGAAATCCAGCCTCGTTCCATCGGTGAAAACCAGAGAGTCTCGATCCTTTCTAACGGTAAAGTTCCCATAGACTGCCTTTGGCCTGATCGTCCCATCCTTAGAAGCCTGCTTCAGCATCTCACGCAGCTTTGGGGTCGCCACGTTCCTGAGCTGTTCCTGGTGTTCTTCGAGCGTGAGGTTCTTACGGAGGAATCCCCACTGGTGCTTGAACAGGACATCAGTATTCAGGTACGGAACGACGGCTTCCAGCTGCAGCTCCACCACCTTTGTTCCGTTTGGCGCCATGAACGGTGGGAGCTCAAGGATCTCCTCAGCGTCCCTTGGATCATGAGGGACTGGTCGACGAGTCTTTCGGACGATCGGCATCGTGTCATCAGGCTCTCCATTCTTCAGCCTCTCCATGAACTTGAGGCCTGAGAATGCGTCCCTTGCGTACTCGACCCTGCGACCATAAGCCTCCGAGCAGTCCTCCTCGACGTAAGATCGAGTGAGTGCGGCTCCGCCAAGGACCACGGGAGTTTTGATACCCTGCCGGCGCATCTCCTCGAGGTTCTCTTTCATGATGACCGTGCTCTTTACAAGCAAACCGCTCATCCCGATCGCATCAGCATTGTGCTCTTTCGCCGCCTTGATAATCTGATCGATCGGTTGCTTGATTCCGAGGTTCACGACTCTGTAGCCATTGTTGCTGAGTATAATGTCGACGAGGTTCTTGCCGATGTCGTGGACGTCTCCTCTCACGGTGGCCAGAACCATCGTGCCCTTTGCGGGGCCTGCCTCCTTGTCCATCTTTGGCTCGAGGTATGCGACCGCAGTCTTCATGGTCTCAGCAGACTGGAGGACGAATGGGAGCTGCATCTGTCCAGAACCAAAGAGGTCGCCGACAACCTTCATCCCATCGAGCAGGATCTCGTTGATGATCTGCAGGGGACTGAACTTTCCGAGCGCCTCCTCGAGGTCTGATTCGATTCCATTCCTGTTGCCATCGATGATCCTCTCCTTGAGCCTCTCTTCAACTGTCAGGTCTGTCCTGACGACCTTGGCCTCAATCTTGGCATCAGCAAATATTTCGAGGAACTTCTGTAGAGGATCATGACCAGGGCGGCGATGGTCAAGGATGAGCTCCTCGCATGCAGCCTGCTGTTCCTGCGAGATCTTGTGGAGGGGCAGGATCTTATCGGCATGAATGATTGCAGCCGTGAGTCCGTGGTCCTTTGCCATGTGCATGAACACAGAGTTGAGCACTTGCCGAGGTGCAGGATTGAATCCAAAGCTGATGTTGGAGAGCCCAAGGATGATGCCACACTCAGGGAACTCCTCTCGAATCGCTTTCATCCCCTGAAGAGTTGCGATGGCAAGTCGTCGATCTTCCTCTTGTCCTGTGGCAAGGGTAAATGTGAGCGGGTCAAAGAGGATGTCAGATGGGTTCATCCCATGACGATCGACTGCTAGCTGGTAGATTCGCCTCGCAACCTCGAGCTTCCTCTCAGAAGTCTTTGCCATGCCCTCCTCGTCGATAGTGAGCGCGATGACGGCGGCGCCGTACTTTCGACACAGTTGGCAGATCTGGTCTAGCTTCTCCTCACCGTCCTCGAGGTTGATGGAGTTGACGATGGCCTTGCCACCAATGCGCTTCAGCGCTGCCTCGAGGACCGGTGTCTCAGTGGAGTCTACAACGATCGGGCCCTGTGCTGCAGTGTTGAGTCGGAAGATGAGCTCGGACATGTCGGCCTTCTCGTCCTTGCCGACGAATGCCGTGCACACATCGATCGCGTGACTGCCGGTCTTCAGCTGCTGCTTGGCCATATCGACCATGCCATCCCAGTCCTGGGAGTCGAGGAGGCGCTTGAACTGCCTTGAACCGTTGGCATTGGTCCTCTCGCCAACGGCAAGGACGTCAGCATCGAGCCTGAGCTGTTGAGGCTGGTACAGGCTCGATGCACTTGGCTGCCAGTCTGGATTCCGGCGGACAGGCTTAGCCCTAAGCACCACCTCGGCGGCTGCTCTAATGTGCTCAGGAGTTGTGCCGCAGCATCCTCCGAGGAAGTTGACCCCATAGTCCTTGATGAACCTGCTATGCCACTGTGCGAGTTCGCTGGGCGAGAGCGGGTAGCAAGTCTTTCCATCGACAAGCTGGGGCAGTCCTGCGTTGGGCTGGACGCTGATTAGCTTCCTGGAGTTCTTGCTCAGCCACTGGACGTGGGCAGACATCTCTAGAGGACCAGTCGCGCAGTTGAGACCGATTGCCGTGATGTCGTATGGATCGAGTATCGCGCTTGCCGCAGAGATGTCCGTGCCGAGGAGCATGGTGCCTGTGGTCTCGATCGTGACCTGAACAATCACGGGAACTCGGCGACCGAGCTCCTTGAACACTTCCATGATCGCGGCAACTGCGCACTTCTTCTGGAGCGGGTCCTGGCAGGTCTCGACAATGATGAGGTCGACTCCGGCCGACATCATGCCATGGACCTGGCGCTTGTAACCTGCGAACATCTCATCCCAGGTGATGTGACCTAGAGACGGGAGCCTGGTGCCTGGACCAATCGAACCAGCGACATATCGGGGGCGGGCCTCTGTGGAGAACTTATGCGCGGCCATCTTTGCGATATAGACCGCCTCAGAATTCAGCTCCTCAGTGTCCTCCTGGAGACCGAATTCAGCTAAGACCCACGGGCTGGCTCCGAAAGTATTGGTCTCAACGATGTCTGATCCAGCGGCAAAGTACCTGCTGTGGATCTCCTGGATCACATCTGGTCGGGTGAAGTTCAGGATCTCTGAGCAGTTCTCGAGTCCATTGTAGTCTTTCAGCGGTAAGTTGAAGCCTTGGATCTGTGTCCCCATCCCGCCGTCGAACAGGAGTACCCTGTCCTGAAGCGCGTCAAGTATGCTCATTTAGTCTCCAAATTCGAACATTTCATCGAGCACCTCAGCCTCCGGACGAGGATGCGGCGCGAGCTGATCATTAGTGGTCCAGAGGTGCCCTGCCCCGTTCACCCAATAGATGAGCGCGAGGTTGTTCTTGGTAGAGAGCACGATGCCTGTCTCGTCGTGGCGGGTCCTGTCGATGACGAGGTCGCCTTTCCTGAATTCTGCCATGGCTGCTCCATAGACACCACGGGCCATTTGTCGTCCTGGTACGAGACAAACATATTCTCAGATCGCAGAAGTACAACTGGTCAGTTGAATAGTACCGTTAGCAATCCGCCAGTCTGGCACTCGTACATGTAGCCACGCGGCTCTGAGTCACCGAACTGGAACTGGTATGTGTAGGCAAGATAGCTGCCAGTTGCGCGCTCGATCAGGCGGACGATCATTGGAACCTCTTCTGGCTTTGCAACCAGCGCCTCATAGTCATCGCCGCGGAGGTGCTTTACTTCTTCAACGTGTAGATCTAGTGTGTGCATGTATGCTATTCTCTACTCGCTACCCTGCTTTGGGTAGTGCACTAAGTATGCTGACGGAATTATTCTGAGGTCGTGGAGCTCACCGCCAACCACTGTGACAAATGCTCGGCCTATCGGATCATCGCAGACGCCATAGCTGTTATCGATGTCGCCAAGCCCGATGACAATGTAGGGAGGGCATTTAGCCAGCTCCCACTCGCCACTGTAGTCGTTCCAGAACCTGAGCCGGACCAGGTCGCCGACAGCGAAACTGTGCTTAAGCTCCTTCAACTGCTATCCACTCGTCGTTGAATATCCAACCCAGCACACCCTCGACGAGCACCATTGGCACGTACTCTCCGTCGCTGAGAAGCTTATGTTCTACCACGATTGCCATCGTGCCATTTGCGAATTCTGGACCCTCCTCATTGTCAGGAAACAGTCCAATGAGAACACGGCTCTCGTTGGGGTGAGGACTCTGGAGCTTGATCAAGGAGTTGATTTTAGGGAGGAGTGATTTCCTCCTCGCATGCTTCTTTCGCATCTATGACCTCGAGGTGCCGAGTTGGCACCACACCAACCATACCACTCAATATGACTTCAGTGAACGTCCTGCCGCTTTCTATGACTATGCAGATAGTACCTGTCTCTAGCCACATGTTTTCTCGTCCTGGAAAATCACTGTTCTGCTTCTTGAAGAGCACGACGTCAGTGATCCCTTCCTTGTCGGGACACAGCCTGGCCAGCGTGCCAGGGTCAATCCACCACTCTTTCTTCCTACCCAACCGCAGCCTGGTTATCGCCAGTGTCCTCTCTCGGGAGGATAACAAGCTGCGATAGGATGTCATAGAGACGGCCAGGGTGGAGATCGGGAAACTCGTAGATGCCGAGCTTCTTCCACTTCACGATGCCGGCATGAGAGAGCGCGTGCGCTATCCAGGAGGAGCAGTACCACCTCCCCTTGCCCTTGATGATGAAGGGGAGGACCTGGGAGAGGAGCATACCCGGCCAGTCATAGCCGTCACCGGTGGTCTCAGAGATGAAGTCCTTGAGCGCTTGGAGCTCATCTGGCGTGACTCGAAAGTCGATGTAGTCCCAGTCATCTGGTGGGACGTGCGTCCTCACGCGGGCAGCAACTCGAGTGAAGAGAAAAGGAGAGATGGAGACCCACGTCTCGCCATCATCGAGGACAATCTCGGCATGAGAGTAAGGGCTGCGAGTCCACCAGCGGATGAACCGGTGGTGCCACTCATGACGGTCGCCCTTGAAGAAAGCAATCTTGATCTTCTCAGTCCTGCGCATTCACCCTTTTGAGTTGATATACAGGATACTTATAGAACGATCCTGAAACATACACCTTGGCCCAGGGTACTTCATTCCACTTGTAGGTACCGAGCACGATGCCGCAGTGCCTGAACCTGATCTTACCGTCGTCCTCAGCAGGATACTGGACGAGGTCACCTGTTGACACCATGGATCACCCTTGAATTGTCTTCAAGCCACTTATTGTAGTAGCCCTCGGTCTGTCCACCGCTGTGCAAAACACCTGCGTATACTCCGTTGATCTCGTACACGAGAACTAGCTTCGCAGAATGGAGTATCATACGAAGCTGGCCGACGGTGAGTGTGTCATCCCGTGTAGTGCTCTTCATCGAAGTCAGTCCTCTCACAGTACATGAGTTTTCCATCAACCAAGACAATGTACAGGTAGTCGTTTATGTCTGGCATCCACTCCTCACCGACTAATAGGACCAATTTGCCGGCGTACATCTCGTCCCAGTTGGGAAACTCTGGGTCTGACTTGAAGCGCATTAGAGAGCTGATCGGAACTTCGACTCCACTCTCTAGGCGAAGCATCAGCCAGACTTCTCGAGCTGCTTCTTCAGGTCCTTGAGATCCTGTCGGTAGAAGTCGGCTGGTTCAGTCTTCTGGATCTTGTCGAGTTCCTTCTGCTTCGCCTCGACCCGCTTCAAGAGCTCAGCGTACTTCTCAGCAGTGAGGGTGTGGATCGGCATCGAGAACAGGAACTCATAGCCATCATCCGCGCGCTCAATGCCTAGCGCTTCGATACCACGCTCGATGTCGGACTTCTTCACGTTTGCGACCTCAATCGCACGGTCGACGATTGCCTTCACGAACTTGGCACGGGCAGAGAGGACCTTGAGATCCTTACCCAGTTCACTCAGAAGGTAGGCCTTCCGTCGGGCATAGTAACCCAACCGGAAGTCCACAAAGTACCTCACGATCTCATCGGGGGACTCGAACACCTTGAGCTTGCCGCCCTCATCAAGGGTCGTCAGGTTCTCGGTCTCCTGCTCCCGCATCTTCAGCAGGTCACTGAGCTTGTCCTTCTTCAGGTATTCGGCGAGCACCGATCGCGGGAACTTCAGGACGTAGTGGACGCGGTCAGAGGAGTGGTCATCGTAGGAGGAGAGAATGCCCTTCTCAACGAGCCCATCTAGGAGAGCCTCATACTTCTCATACGTGAAGCTCGGTGGAATCTCTGTGATCTCAACGGTCGAGGTGTTCTTGACCTCAAACAAACCGCGGATCACCCAGGTCTTGAGATTGTCAGCAGAGCGCTCGAAACTGCCGTGGAATCCACGGATCCAAGGGCGGAGGAGTGGAAGCTTCTTGCCATCAAGCTGGGAGAGGCATGCCTCGACGAGGTCCAGCGGGTGGCGGTTAAGAATGTTCGTCGCGAATCCGACCGCGATTCCAGAACCGCCATTGAGAAGGACGGTCGGGATGATGGGAAGGAAGAACTGGGGCTCGATCTCCTCGCCCTCCTCGAACTTCGCCGTGACGAGCTCGAAGTCCTTGTAGAGGAGACGGAAGTTCTCGTTGAACTTCACGCCGATGTATCGGGCCGCACCAGGCTCTGGCGACCGGAGCGAGCCGAACTGGCCGATGCCCTGGAAGATCGGCATCGAGTTCTTGAACTCTTGGGTCATCCCGATGATGGTGCCATCTAGCGAGCCATGGTGGAAGAACGAGATCGCCGCAGCCTGACCACCGAGCTGGAAGACCTTCATGGGCTTCTCATTGCCGGTCTTCCAGAGCTTGTTCGCCGCATAGGCGATCTTTCGCTGCGATGGCTTGAACCCGTCAACCGCACTGGGGATTGCACGGTTCTCGATCGTGTAGACCGCGTAGCCCTTGTACTCGTTGTCGAAGAAGTCCTCGACCCTGCGAACGGGCACCTGTTGAGAAGCTTCCATTCCTTCCTCCTGTCACATTATACCACAGGCGGGTGGAGAAGAACATCACATTTTTGAGAGAGTGTACTCGACTCCAAAGTGGAGAGGGCTACCCTTCACGGTTGCGCCGGGTCTCAGGCTCGACCTCGGCACCCACTGGAAGTCCTCAGTCTCTCCGTCATTCGAGACCAGTTCCCACCCTTCCTTCTGTTCTAGCGTGATGTCAGCGACTAGCGTGACGTACTGGAATCCGCAGTCCTCGTAGACCGTCCTTCCCGTCACCTGTGAGGACGAGAATCCCGGAGGAAGCGAACCACACTCCTCGACTGCCTCACGGAATGCCGCCTTCTGGAACACTGAGTTGTCAGTGATGGGCTCCTCGATTGGAGTCTCGAACCATCCCTCCTCCACGCCGCCGCCAGGGATTCCCCACGTGTCACCCTGGTCGACCCACATCGCACGGAGGAGAAGGAGGACGGTGTCGTCCTCGGGACAGCAGAACATGATTCCTGCGCCGCCGCGACCCCAGTATTCTTGCTTCTTACACATCTCACGGATGAGAGAACGTATCAACTTGTCAGACTTCATGTGGATAACTATTTAAGGCATGCTCATTAGAAGACTCATCAGAGAAATTTTGGCCAGAGAACAGTATGTCTACCACGTCTCACCATCGTCGGAGATCTCCAGCTTCGAGCCCCGTGAGTTCTGGTTCAGCGATGACGGTAGCGAGTCGGGGGTCTCGACCGGTGAGGAAGTCGGTGGAAGGAGGGAGAAGCTCGTCTATGCGTCTCCTTTCGAGTGGGCTCCTTTCTACTCACTGCCTCGTGACACTCCGAGAGTGGTCGTCAGTGGCGATGAAGTCGATGTCATTGAGTCACTGGCTGACATGGGCGTGAACCTCAGGACCGACAGCATGAATCTCCTCGTGGACAGGAGCGACATCCCATCACTGAGATCCCACCGTTTCACCGTGTACACGTTCGACAAGGGAGACTTCAGTCCCCTCGGTGGAAGCGACAATATCGAGTGGGTCTCGAGGAAAGGAGTTCGTCCGGTCTCAAAAGAGACGCTCACTGACTCGACGAGATACTTGCGGGAGAACGGATGGAACCTGGTGCCGGTAGAAGAAATCGAGGACATCGTCAGAGAGCTACGTGACCAGGGTCACTTCGTGAACTCCGAGGGAGTCTAGTCGGAGGACTCCGTTTCCTCACCGATTCCCAGGATCTTCTGCTTTCGACCTGCAGGGTCTCCAGCGAACCAGGTATCAAGAGTGTCCTTGAGCTCAGCCCCTCCAGCAATGGAGAACATTCTCGGGCTCTGGATGATCTCCTTGTACTCCTCGTCCTCGAGAGCGGCGAGACCCTTCTTGTAGGCGATATCCCACTTCTTCAAGTCCCTAACCTTACCCATCCACTCTTCAAAGTCTGCATTGGTGTAGAAGGACAGGGTCTCAGTTCCCTTCTTCGCAACCACGAGGGGGGTCATCACCCGGCAGATTCGGCCCTGCTCGAAGAGTTCAGGCCAGTACCGGCCGAAGAAGTTCATCAGGAGCCCGGCGATCGAGTCACCATCGGGATCTGCGTCGGAGTAGATGAGGACCTTGCCGTATCGGAGGTCCTTGGGCTCCTCGCCCATCTTCAGTCCGATCGCAGTGAGGAGGTCCTTCACCTCCTGGTTCTGGATGACTCGGGTGCTCGGGAGCTCAGTGACGTTGATGAACTTGCCTCGGAGCGGGAATGCGCCCTGGGTCATCGGGTCCCGGTACTTTCGGAAAGCGCTCGAGGCGGAGTCTCCCTCGAACAGGGCCAGGGTGCACCGCTCACGGTCGAGCCTGAGCTTTGCGTCGATGAGCTTCAGCACCTTACCCTTTGCGAGGTTTTTGTTGAGCTCGCGGAGCTGCTTGCGCTCGTCGGCAAGGGCTTTCTGCTGCGCCCAGTCCAGGATTCTCTGGACAACTTCGGATGCGAGGACCTGCTTCAGCGTCCGCTCGCTCATCTCAAACTTGGAGCCGAACTCCCGGGAGTCAGTGATGAGCTTCTCTTTCGTCTGTGAAGAGAACGCTGGATTGACGATGTCCGACTGGACGAGGAAGAAGAAGTGGTTGCGGAGCTCAGAGGGCCTGAGGTCGACCTTATGCTTCCGGCGCACCTTCTCACGGATCCACTCGATGACCCCGGAAGCGACTGAGTCGACATGGGAGCCGCCGTCCTTGGTCTCAACAGAGTTCACGAATGAGACCTGGGAGAACGAGCCCTCAGACGGAAGCACACCGACCTTCCAGCGGCCGGCCTCCTCATAGATGACTCCATCGGCATAGAGGGAACAGTACTCCTTGAACGAGGAGAACCGGTACTCAGTGCCGTTGAAGGTCATCCGCAGGTTGGGATTGCACGCTGCGAGGTCAATGCAGCGCTTCCGCATGAGCTCGATGTGGTCGGCGTCGAACTGCTCCATGCCGAATCGGCCGAGGTCAGGCTCGAAAGAGATCTCAGTGAATCCCTCACGGGACCTCTTCACCTCCGCCTCGGTCCGCTCTCGCATATTATTGGCGAAGGTCTGCTCGAACAAGTTCTTTCGATCAGCAGTCCTCACCCTGAACTTCTTGGAGAAGATATTGGTGAGGGTGGAGCCGACACCGTTGGTGCCAGCAACCAGCCGCTCCTCATCATCGTTGAAGTTAGAACCGGCCTTCAGGTTCGAGAAGATCATCTCTGGTACCCACTCACCATACTCAGAGTGCTTCACGACGGGAATCCCGCCGTTGTCCCAGACGGTGACCGAGCCATGCTCAACGCTGACAGTGATTCGGACCTCGTTGAGTCCGGGGTTCCGGCGGTGCTCATCCACCGAGTTCGACACAATCTCATCGAAGACTTTCATGAACGCGGGGTTCACGGTGATCTTGCGGCGTTCGAACTTGCCAGATTCGGCGAGGAGCCAGGCATCCTCTTCTCGAGTCTTCGTCGACCCGACGTACATGCCGGGGCGGAGCAGGACGTGCTCGATGTCAGAGAGCTTTCGGTACTTCTGCTCAATAGTGGTCATGTGATGCTCTCGCCTCGTGAGCAATATAATATGCTGCCTCTAGTTTGAACACCAAAGACACAAATTAGGTTGATCGCCTTACTACTGCATCATAGGAGCTGCGCGACCAATAGCGCTCGATGTCCAGGATAGCCTCGGCCGTATTCATGGCACGCCCTCCGTGGAGCTCTGTGAAACTGAGGACTTCTCCAGACTGGTCGCACGGGAACACCAGAGTCTCGTCGACTCGATATGGACCAGCGCCGTGGTGGACCTCTGAGACCAGAAGGTAGATGTCTGGTTCTGGAGAGACGATGCTCCGGAATCCATGACCGTCACCGACCTCGCACGGCTCCATGTAGGTGTGGATCTTGATATCGATAGACACTGTTGCTCCTGTGCGCTAGCAACTTGTAACCTGAGCTCAAAAGGTTTATAGTTACTGACATGAGAAAGTCAAATCGCCTGCGAGAGAATATCGGCATCCACGGTGCTGGCATGACAAAGTTCGACCTGATGCGGACGATTGGAATGCTGGGGCCAGCGCTCCACATGAAGGGACCGGTCATGCAGGACGAAGTGGTCAAGGTCGTGGACGCGATCAACGACGCAGTCGAAGATCCAGATCCAGACAACATCGTCGCATACAGCAGGGGCGCGGCAGTCCTCGCCGCAGCGGTGGCAACCAAACAAATTCCCGAGATGCCACCAGTCACGCTGCTCGCGCCGGCGATCTACAGGGGATGGGGCGATGCGCCGACACCGAGGCTGCCCGTTGGGAGCATTGTGATGATAGGTGAGAGGGACGACAAAGTGTCCTTGAAGCAAGCGGCAAGGATCGCTCTCGAGGCGAGGGTGCCGATGTACGTGGTGCCTGGCCTGTCGCACACTGGGATACTATACACCAGGGCGAAGCCGACTGAGGACTCTTACTTGTTCGACTCAGCTGGCTACCTCAGCGACCCCAAGACACCAGACTGGGGTGCAGCCCCAGCAACCGCATCAGTGAAACAGTTGGAGCTACAGATTGAGATGGCGAAAAAATACTCATTTAACAAGTTCGAGTCGATGTCAACAGTTCTAAGAGACCTGATTAGAGAGAGTCTGCTCCTCGAGCTCCGCAATGTAGGCGGTGAGGGACCTCCATCATCCTCGAAATACTTTGCCCGTCCTATCGGCGACGGCTACGTCCTCTACTACGATGTTGGCCCTGGCGGTAGACCGCAGGCTATTCCCGGCACAATAGGGCAGCACTATGACATCGCGTACGCTGGCGGTGTAAGTAATGTATCGGGAAACGACTACAGGCTCTCTCCTGAGCAACTTGCAAAAGCCGAGGAGTTTGTCAGTCTTGGAATCTTTAAAAAGAAGGAAGAGCCCAACAAGTACCCAGACATCGAGTTCAGCTCTTCACGCAAAGGAAGCCCAGGATCAGCAGGCTTGCTTTGGAAGAGCGAGAAGGACGTCCCAACCACGAGCGCATCCTACTATCCAAAGAGCCCACAGTACGATTTCCTCCTCGTCGACACCGACAAGAAGCTGGTGAGCCTCGATGACTCATGGGGAGAGGGACAAGCCCGGCGCGGGGGCGCAAAGCCTAGCGGAAGGGACACTGGAAAGTCCTATGTCATGCCGTCTGGAGATGTTGCTTTCACGTCAGACACACTCACACTCCAGAAGCTCTTTGACCACCTCGTTTCAGTCGACCAGAGGGTTACTCCTGACTACAAGATCATCTCGCCCGACGACAAGTTCGAGGGTAAGACGATCGGTCAGGTGGCTGACGAGCCCAGAGCTACTGACATTGCGGTCGGAGGTACTCCGGGCAAGCTCATCGTCTACCATGGAACCTCGACCAAGCGCTGGCCTGAGATCCAGAAGAAGGGAATGCTTCCCGGCAAGTTCGAAGAGGGATACGTAGACCAGATCAAGGGATACTCCGAGAAGAACATCTACTTCACGATGGACCCCCATACTGCCGAAAACTACGCCACTCGCGCAGCTATCTGGGACAAGGCAGCAGCACTCATCCTCAAGGTCGAGATCCCAGACATCACGAAGATCGTCCCAGACGAGGACTCAATGGGGTGGTTCGACCTCAAGAGGGAGTATACTCTCAAGAGGACAACTGGGCAGGGGGAAGACTACAGGGGCGACTACGATCTAAAAACTGGCAGATATCCAACGGTCGAATTTGAAAGAGAAGACCAGCAAATACAGAGGAACCAACACGTCAAGAACATTTTCGGCTTCCTGAAACAGGCCAATCAGACAACGGCGTATGGTAAATCTGAGGCCGACGCGCCTGACGCCGAACCAGAATTCGTCAAGGATGAAGAGTACAATGCGCTCCTGAAGGACATCGAACAGAACATGGCAGGCTTCCTCACCAAGAGCCTCGGCGGTGAGACGTTCGCTTACAAGGGCTGGATCCCGCCTAAGTTCGTGAAGAAGTGGAAGGAGTACCCGAGGACTGCCTATCCCAGTGTTGTCGGCACCGGCGGTGGGACTGGTACCGAGTACGAGGACACCCGACAGAAGGTGCTGAAGAAGGTGAAGAGGTTCGACAAGAACGAATCGCTGGTCAGGAGTCTCATAAGAGGCATGCTCACCGAGTCATCGGACGACGGTTTTATGCTGACGCTGCCCTCTCGTAGAGACTCTGGTGCTATCGAGAGTTTCATGAAGAGACTGCCGTTCCTAGTTCGTGAGAGCCTTGAGGGTTTCACTTCAAAGACATCGGGGACCAGTTACGGTCAAAGTGATCCCAAGCAGATGCCCAGGGAACTGAAGCAGGCTTGGTCGGCTGAGGCTGACCACGAGTTCTTCAAGAAGCTGGTCAAGGTTCACTGGATTTCCGGCATGCCAAAGTCGCATTTTCGGGTATTCGAAAGGATGAAATCTTTCCTCAGTGCGAGCAGCAAGGACGAGATCTCCACGATGGGTTACATCGGCAGGCCCAGCATCAGCCAATGGGGTGAGTTCGGAGTCATGGTGAAAGGAAGGACCACTCTTGCTGCGAATGACATGAATGCCATCAGCTCCGGTTACTATCGTGATATTGATCCGGATGAGATCGAGAAGTACAGAAAGACCTCCGGGATACCGAGGCGGGCGTCAACCTTCAACCCAGGAAAAGCAAAGGGCTTCATCCTTGACGAGGAGAGCTTCGGCAGGCAATACCTCGGTAACGAGCTCATCGTGGACAACTGGCGTCCGACAGGTCTTGTCGCTCCCCTCAGGTTCTTCAATGGGCTGAAAGAGGACGTTCCGCTCCTCGGAAAGAGACGACTTGAGCAGAGCTTCGAGAACCTGGTGCTGCTCTTCGTCACCACTGACCTCCCTGTTTACACGAATAACGGGACGCCTAAAGATATGACACCTTTCAAAGAGATGCTGGGTGCACAATGATACGCCACCTCATCAGAGAGATGCTCCTTAATGAGGCAGCATACACTCCTGACACGCTGCCTGATGGGGCGATGGTCGACCTCGAGGTCACCAGGAGCTCCAGTGGAAGCCGCCTCATAATCGTGAACATAAGCGGAGTGAATGGCGCGTACTCTGGCTATCTGAGGGCGAACAACAACACCTACATGTCAGAGCCCTGCTTCGATGCTTTCCAGGTCAAGATGTCTACCAACTCGGGTGTACAAGGAATTGGTCCTCTCCTCTACGACATTGCAATGGAGGTTGCCAGTGAGATTGGCGGAGGTCTCTATGCCGATCGTAGCGAGGTATCGGGTGAGGCGAGGAATGTGTGGGACTACTACGACAGGAATCGACCCGACGTCAAGAAGTTCGGTATGGACTCCCCAGAGAACGAGCGCACGCCAGACCTCTACGACAACTGCGACGTGGAGATACCAAAGACTGAGATGCTCTACGACAACTGGTGGGATGATCCGCTCGCCAAGGTCTACGTCAAGAAGGGCAGTCCTACGATCAAGCGGCTCTTGCAACTTGGCAAGATTGAGATCGTTGGCTGGAGGCCGAAATGACGCTGAGGAGACTGATTCGCGAGATGCTGCTCACGGAAGCGGCATACACTCCTGAGCGCGCGGCAGAAGAGGGGCTCACCTTCAGTGCCGTGAAAACTAATTGGGGAAGTGGCGGCTGGGACGTCTCAGCCTTCGGGGAGCTGCGGGATCCTGTTGGAATAATCAAAATATCTCTTCCTCTCGTCACTGGCAAGTGCCTCGGCGCGTACGAAGTCAACCAGTCATACGTGGGTGACTCAGGTCCAGATGGACTCGGTCCCCTCCTCTACGACATCGCCATGGAGCTGGCAGGACCAGCTGGCCTCATGTCTGACAGAGGCATCGTTTCGCCGAGAGCGAGGAAGGTGTGGCAGTACTACCGTGACAAGCGTCCGGACGTTGAACACCTGCAATTGGACTCACTTCCTGGGACCATCACGCCGTATATCGAGGAGGACGATTGTTACCAGCAATCGGCAAGGGATGGAGAGAGGGACTGGAGGAAGTCACCCCTCTCAAAGGTATATCGAAAGAAGGGAACCCCGGTGATAGATAAGCTCAAGGCACTTGGAATCATTGAAGTCGTTAGTTAGATTCTAATGCCAATTTGATTTAATTTTGGAGGACACTATGAAGATTCAGGACATCAAGACACCAGAGGCGCTACTCGCCTGGGTGAAGTCTAAGGGTTATGCGACATTCGAGTCTAAGAGCTGGGATCTCAATATCATCGGCGTACGCAAGAAGGACGGCGCTCCAAACAAATTCGACGATAAGATATTCGTCGTGGCGAAGAACGATACCGGCGCCCTCCAGCTCTGGGGCTGGACGGCAACGACCGATCCAGGTCTCTACTGGATGCAGAACACGATGAACAAGCTTGGCACCGCATGCGTGGTTCCAGGCCAGTACCGCGGTGCCTGGCAGATCGGCGACCACCACGGCAAGCCTGCGCTAGTACAGATCAAGCCGGTGAAGACCTACCGCGACAACAACAAGGACGGGAAGCTCGATCTCAACGAGGCATCGATCACCGAGGGAATCTATGGCATCAACCTCCACCGCGCTGGTGCGAACTCCACCAATGTGGACAAGTGGTCGGCAGGCTGCCAGGTCTGGTCTAGAGATGCGGACTTCGAGGAGTTCATGGCGCTATGCAACAAGCAGGTGAAGGTCAATGGATACAAAACATTTACCTACACTCTCGTTGAGGAAGAATAAGCAGACTTCGTATAGTTAATCGCAATAGAATTTTGGAGTTTCAATGACAATTTCTAGAACGACGTTGAGGAAGATTATCGCTGAAGAGCTTGGTCGCAAGAAGACCAGGACGCCATCGCTCGTTAGCGTTCTTTTCGAAGAAAGCGACAAGGAGAGAATCGCTGATATTCTTTCTGACATGCCAGACCCGAGCGAGGGCCCTGGCACAATGAAGAAATTTTTGAACGGGCCAGGATCTGATCCAAAAGTAAGAGCATTCTTGGCGGCTGGAGAAAAAGATGGTGCAAAGGTTGACGAAAAGATTCCCTTCACCGATGCTGGTAAAAGAGTTGGAGACCTGCAGCCCACGCAGAGCGAAATCGAGTTCATGAATTCTGTAAGCTATCCGCTAGTCGAGCCAGGCGCTATGGCGAAAACCAGGTCTGGTGGAGTTCAAAAGGTAGGGCCACCGGGAAATGATCACATTATCACCTGTGGTAACATCATCATTGACGGTCATCACCGCTGGTCTTCTTTCATGTCTACCGCGGGTCCAGACGGTCAAATTGCAGCGTACGATCTTCAAATCACTGGAAAGTCAGCCCCAGAGCTTCTAGCCATAGCCCAACTCGCAATCGCTGCCTCAAAGCCAAGCGCGAAGGTTCCAGACGCAAAAGCAGGAGAGCTAAACATCCTTGGCAAGAGCAAAGATGCAATCAAGGATTTGATCATCAAGAGCATTGGAAAGCCAAACGAGAAGGGCAAAGAAATACTCAACAACAATGTGGTTGAGGCTGTTGCTGTCGATGATAAGCTAGTCAAGGAAGCAAACATCGATAAGTCTTCTGCTGATAAGTTCATTGAGTCTGGCGGATCAGACTCGGCTGCAAAGCAAAAGATCTGTGAAGGCATAGCAGAATTCATGGCAGGAAATCTGGCCCAGATGAAGCAGCCAGCAGCAGGATCTCCACCTAGACTGGACATGCCACAGCTTGATCAAGCAGGAGGCGGAGTTGATACTGTTCTCTCCATGTTGGATCAGGGACAAATCAATTTTAAGCCAGCTTTCATAAAAGGCGTAAATTCTGAGTCCAGGCAAAAGCAAGATGCCGTGATCATGGAGCGCTGGAACAAGTTGGCAGGACTCATAAAGTAGAGGAACTGCCTTTTGAAGAGTGGCGCTGTGATTTCGCAGCGCCATTTCTGTATTCGTCAAACAACTCGAAGGAGAGACAATGAACTATACACCAGACCAGAAGAAAGCAATTGACTGCGTCCTCGCTATCTTTGAGACAGGCAAGGTTCCCACGGCAGCTAGCTACGCCACCTGCACCATCCTGGCCGACGGCGCCGGAATAAGCTATGGCAAGCACCAGTGCACCGACAAGGCTGGCTCGCTTGACCTCGTGGTGAAGGCCTATATCAAGAAGGGTGGCAAGCACGCCAAGGAGCTCGAGGCCTGCCTTCCGCTCCTCGCTTCCAATGCCTCCACAAAGGTCCCGCCCAAGGGTCCATGGGGTCCCGAAGTCACGAGCCTCGTCAACCTGCTGAAGACCGCAGGCGCAGATCCAATCATGCATGAGGCACAGGACGAGGTGTTCGACGCGAACTACTTCCTCCCTGCCGTCAACCATGCGAAGGATGTCGGACTCACGACTGCGCTGGGTCTCCTAGTGATATACGACACCTGCATCCACTCGGGTCCAGGTAGAGTGGCGACTCACCGTGCTGCATTCCCCGAGAAGTCACCGAAGAACGGCGGAGATGAGAAGGCCTGGGTGAAGGCCTACCTCAATACCCGTCGTGCCTGGCTCGCTGGGAACAGCAACGCCCTCGTGCAGAAGACCGTGTACCGCCAGGACGCGATCCTCGAGCTCATCAAGGCCGACAACTGGGACCTGAAGCTCCCATTCGCGATCAGGGGCGTCAAGGTATCTTGAGCTAGACCGCAGACCTGGCGGCTCTCGCCGCCGTGGAAGCAAACCCAAGTTCAGCCGCAGCCTCGGCACCTCTACCGATGCCGAGCTCGGCGCTCTTGACCGATGACTTGAACGCGTAGAACGCAGAGAATCCCTTCTTGAACAGCGCGTAGATCCCCTCAAAGAGCAGGAACATCACCAGGAAGTGGTACATCGCATTCTTGATCTTCATCCGTAGCGGCTTGTTGGACTCCAGTGTCTGGGCATTTACGCTGGTGCTGGAGCCGAACTTGCCTGCAGGCTCTGCTTTCGATTGGTCCTTGTCAGCGTTCTTGGACGCTGAGTCTGCGTCCTTCTTCTTTCCGAAGAAGAACTCTGAGAGCTGCATCGACTCCTGAACCACGGCCCCTGACTTCTCCTCTGCAAAGGGATCTCCACCAGCCTTGATGTAGGTCGCATAGAATGCCGCGGCCATCGAGTTCGGGATGAGGTCGATGAATGACTCCTCCTTGCGGTGGAAGTACTTGTACAGCGAGTTTGAGAGCTTTTGCGCTTTCTTCGCCCAGGTCGCACAGGACTTGTTTGCCAGGTACTCGAATGCCTTCTCAAGTCCCTTGAACAGGAGAGGCAGCCCGCCTATCACGAGCAGAAAGGTGTTCACGGGGTCGGGCAGGATTGCCTCGTTGAGCCGTTGGCGCTTGTCTAGGCCGCTAATCCTGATGTCGGCCTCGAGGAGGGCGATCGCGCGGCGGTCTGCCCCACGGGGGATTGAGCCCTCCTTGATGCCGCGGTCGGTAGCCTTCGCCTTCTCGCCCATGCTCTTGACCGCGGCGCCAGCACATGGTGCGCCTTCTTCCTCAGTTGCGGTCTTGATCTCGCCCGCGAGCTTGAGCTCGTCCTTCAGATACTTGGCGGTGAATCCCTTCACGTTTGGGCTAGAGAAGAAGGCTCCCAGCTTGTCCTTCACGTTCTGGTACAGCTCCTGGAGCTTCGCGAACGCGGCCTTGAGCTTCTCGACGGCCGCCTCCTTGACTGTCTCAAGCATGCCCTTGACCGTGCTCGTCACCGCCTCCCAACCGTCAGAAAACTTCTGCGACATGTTGGTCGCGAAGCCCTTCACTTTGCTCAAAAAGTCGGAGAGCCCCTCCCGGAGGACGAGCTCAGGTGGGGATGGGTGGTAGGAGTAGTAGGTCCTCACCTCTAGGGTGATCACCTCACGCAGCAGGTCTTCTTCGTATGATCTCATGCCTCTAAATATCAGGCCGGATCAGAAGAGACCTCGGCCTTCTTGGACTTCCGGGTCCGGACCGCCGGTGTGAGGGAGGAGACCGAGCAGGTCTGGATGCTGCCGTTCACGAGGACGTCGACCACGATGTCACCCTGCGCGCTGAACTTGTATTCGGATGCCGTCATACAGACCACGAGCGCATTTGTACCGTGGCCAGTGTAGAACTTGACCAGGGAGCCGTTCGAGAACTTCTTCTCCTCCCACACGGCGGTCACGCTCTTGAACTGCCCCTTGATGTACTCGAGGTCCTCGCGCATCAGGTTCTTGCTGCGACCGTAGGCCTGGAACAGGCGGTCGAGGCGGTTCGAGGCCCCGGGGCGGTTCGACCAGTAGTAGCTCGACATGTACATCTTGCGGTAGTACAGGCCATTGACGAGAGCGTGGTCGTCCTCGGTCATCTGGTGCTGGGGCTCGTTCGCCGCCTCGCGAGCGAGGATGCGGCCCTTGATGCCATCGGCGAGCTGGAGCTGGCGTTCAGAGAGCGGGTACCCGGACCGGAGGCGGCGGGCGAGGTCCCGGAGCGTGTCCGCGTCGCTGTTCGCGAAGGGGTTCGCCGCGAGAGCCTCGAGTTCCGTGGCCTGATTGCCGAGCGCCACTGGGCTCGGGCGGTCCATCGCCTCGACGAGCCAGCCCATCCAGCCGCCGCCGATCTTGTGGCCGCTCGCCGCGGCATCGATAACGCGGAAATCGCGGTGTCCCTGCATGCCGGTGGCGACCATCTCGTCGCGGCGGGCGGTGATGTCCGTGAGGGTGTGGTTGCCGAACATTTCGCTGCCTCCTGTCTTCTATTAATCAGGCGCGCGAGGAAGGGAAGGAAGACTCAATGATTTTTGAGCTTCGCGTTATAGTTATTCCCGAGGTGCAGTAATGGCTACACGTAAGAGAGTTTCGAATCGTACAGTTCTGGTAGTGAATGGCAAGAAGATCTCGGAGAGCAAGGTCCGAGACGTGATCCTCGAGGAGATTGCTCTCGAGAGAAAGGCGCAGGACCTGCACGAGGCGATCCTCCGCGAGGGGTTCTTCGGCAGCATGTTCAAGGTCGCCGCAAACCTCGGTGGGCTCGGCGCAAAGAAGGCCTCTGCTGGTGCAGAGGCGGCAGGAAAGAAGGCGTCCGAGGCGATGACGGCGATCAAGGGGATCGTCAACAAAGCGGCCCAGGCCGTGAGCTCCGCAGCTGAAGAGGTTATGCAGGGCATGGAGGAGTCCATGGATGAGGCCAAGTACGAGATCGCAAAGGCCCTCGTCGCCGATGCGCAAGAGGACGTCTCAGGTGCGCTCTCCAAGCTCTTCAAGAACATGTTGGCGAAGGGCCGCAAGGAAGGCCTCAATGACGCGCAGGTGGGCCAGGCCTACATGGCGGCCGTCATGAAGTCGATGCACGCCGCTAAGAAGTGAGGTCCCTCACGTGGTGGACCTTCCGGACGCTGTCCCGGTCGATCCAGCACCGCTTTCCGGCCTGCATGAAGTAGCAGTCTCCACCACCCATGTAGGTGACCCGGGTCCCCTTCGGTACACGAACGGGGACCCAGTTGTCTCTGGAGCCTACGAAGATCGTCACACCGAGCTCGGAGTCGCTCCAGAGCTCGACGAGGTCACCGGGATCGAGCTCAAGTTCACGAACCAGTTCGGCTGCGCGGTGTACTTCCATTTTGCGAACCTCGACTTGCTGTGGTTGTAGTAGTTGCGGTAGCTCTCGACCGGATCGCTGGGGACTTTGTACTCATCTGGCATCGCGACCGCAAAGGGGGTGATGCCGTTCGGAGTATCTGTAATCCCCTCGAAGGTCGGAGGGATCACCCGATTGAGCCAGCGGTGCACCTCGTGCGACTTGTGTACCTTGCCATACCGTTGTGTGTACTCCTCGCACAGTGCCAGGCCGTGGCGGCTCAGCCACATGTAGTTGCCCCAGCAGCGCTGGGTCCACTGAGTGCAGGGGTGGCCGGCGTGTGTCATCTTCCAGGGAGGCAGCAGGCTGGGGTGGATGCGCTCCGTCATCCACTCTCGCTGTTCTTTCTGCTTCATGCTGGAATCAGGCTTGAGCATCTTGTGCCATCCGATCCAGTGGGCAGCACAGAGCATCTGT
>Ga0181357_1000132_pt1 | contig 24430 bp, 27 predicted proteins | sample Fa13VDMM110DN_FD_130094 | JGI IMG/M metagenome (GOLD analysis project Ga0181357, IMG submission 130094) | Freshwater viral communities from Lake Michigan, USA - Fa13.VD.MM110.D.N | ecosystem: Environmental > Aquatic > Freshwater > Lake | place: USA: Michigan | collected 2013-09-24 | reverse complement strand
GTTTGCTCAACAAGACGGTTCTCGTATTCAGCCTTGATTTCACTCTCAATTGCTTCAACTCGCTCGTTGAGAGCGGTTTCAAAGATTGTGGAAGCCTTTGTCTTGAAGTCTTCTGATAGTTCTTCACCATTGAACATAGCGTCCATGTGAACTTGAACATCTTCAGTCTTACCAGAACGCTTGGCATCCACCAACTTCAATTGCTTGTCAGCAGAAGCAGAAGAATCGGTAGCAACAGGCTCAGGAACTTCTACGCCCTTGCCTTCGCCGTCCTTGTAAAGACCAGCGTACTTGGAAGAGCCCTTACTCTTAGCAGCAGCGGGAAGTTTTGACTTCTCGCCAGCAGGCTGCTTGGAAGCAACACTTGCCTTTAGTTTGGCTGCTGCGTCTTCCTCAATGGTTTCGTCGTCAGTAACGACTACTTCTTCTGTTGAGGTTTCTTCTGTAATTTCCTCTTCGAGGATTTCTTCTACTTCTTCGTTCTTAAATGAGTCCATGAACTCGCTCCTTGTGAATTTATGAAGGTGTCAAATGATATTTAGTGTTCTTAAATATTTCGTAAAAACTTCTCAAACGCTTTCATTTTGGCTTCTTCTAGGTTTCGTGATGATGCCTTTTTAATGTCTTTTTTAATTTGCTCAATATCTTTCTCAACCAATCTGCCACTCTCGTAAATCCATTCCTTACCTTCCATGATGCCCCGAACAAAGGCTTCTGGAGCCGAAGGATCGGCTACAATATCAGCGGCGGTGGCTAGTTGATAGTCGTCTTTTACATAATTAACCCCGTTTTTCTCTTCTAAAGAGCCGATTCCACGGCTAGACACACCCAATTTGGCTCCCTCATCAATGAGGTTTTTTACAATTTTGCCGTATGGAGTATCCATGATTTTAGCCCGACCAATGAAATTCTTCTTGTCGGAGTACAGGTCTGTAATCATGTGAGAAACGCGCTCTAGGTTGATTGTGGGGCCCTCAGGGTGTCCCAATTCACCAAAAGCACGCTTTTGCTTAACAAAAGAATTGTTGTATTCGTTAACCTTCTTGTTCATCATTTCAAAGGTGTAAACACGACCGTTGCGATTCTTTTGATCGCACATCAAGAAGATGCCTTCAATAAAATAGTTCTTCTTACCTGGTTCGGTTTCCTCGGTTAGAACTTGAATTTCCTCGTTAATGTCGCAGAATAGTTTCATTTGTAGATTCTCCCTTTTATTTGATATTAGACATGACGAGTCACAAATTCAATAGCGAAACAGGCGGTTGCACCACCACCTAAACGATTAGTGATGGTTGCCATACCTGTTGATCCTACCGCTAGATTTGGAATTGTGAAACGCTCAAAGTTGCTATCAATTGTTGAAGCAAATGGAAGTTGAAATGCTTGATATGGAGATGATCCAGCAAATGCAATTTCAATAGTTCCTGCGTTTCCGCCAGCAGAACCAACAACTCTTGCAATTGCAGCAGAGGTAAAAGTTAATCCTTTTGTTGCAAACTCACCGGTAAATTCTGTGATGTTGGAGCAAAATGCGGTAGGCCCAATATTGAACTCAACATTTCCGCCTGCACCATCTGATGAATACGCCACCACACAACGGTTCTTACTTTTTACGAGATAGTCTAATCTAGCAACCATTACTTTCTCTCCTTACAGAAGGTATTAACTCCTTCAAATGATTTTTTTGTTTCAACTAGCATTAAACGAAAAGAAGCCTGATTAGATTCACTCAACTCGTCGTGAATTGAGATGAATTTTTCTGCTTGCATAGGAGTAAGACGAACAATTGAACCATCCATCAACTCAAGAGTTTTACCCTTGTTTGTAGAAACACATTCTCTAACGCAATCTACAATCTTGCGTGATACTTCGTTTTTTAGTTGTGATGGTGTGTTGGACATTATCCCTTCCAATTTGCTTTAACATAGTTGAAGAATTGTTTTCTCTTTTCTCCTGATAATTCTGTGGGCGATGATGCACCATGCTTCTTTAAAGCAGCAGAAAAGAATTTTCTGTATTTACTTTGTTTGTCGCTTAGTTCTTCTTCACCCATAACAAATTTACCGTTTTTCATGTTAACGGCATCCAAGATTTCTTGGTTTGTCATGGTTGAATTTTCTTCCAACTCTTTAACTTTACTGTTGTGAGTTTCACGACGCACACGGGCTTGCTCTAAACGAGCAACAGTTGATTTATATAAACGACTTCTGCCGTCTAGGTCAACCTTTGCTTCTGTTACAGCCTCTGATGTATTCACACTTTCTTGCTTGTCCATTCCATCAATGTATGACTTGGAAGCCTTCAATGCGGCTTCGGGGCCTGGAAAGAATTCCCAACGCTTGTTGTCAACATAAACACGCACAGGCTTTGAAAGACCTAATCCAATCTGCTTCAAAGTTACCTTGTGACCGTTGTAATCCATCTCTTTCATGTAAAATTCTTTTTCAAAGTTTGGATCCAAAGAGATGTCGTCATCCTTGGCAATCATCTTATCCGAGTCACCTTTTAGACCGAAGGCGTTTTCTATTTCGTCCTTCAGTTCTCCTTCTAAAGGGTCAGGAATTTCTCCCGCACCTGAATTTGACCTTTCTGATCCAGGAATTCCAACTTTGCCACCCGATACAGGTGCAGATGGAGCCAGAACATTAGCCTCAGATACCGCAGGAGCAGCATCTTCCTCAGCCGCAGCCTCAACAGGAGTTTCATCTTTCTTGGTCATACTACCAGAGATAGACTCTTTCTTTGTGTTGATTGACTTATAAAGTCTATCTGCCAATTCAGCAGAGATGACTTGTTTAAAGTCAATCGCATTCTTTTCTTTTGTAGCATCAATTGCTTTTTGCAAATTTTCCATTTAAATTCTCCGTTACTGTAAACCGAACACCGTGTTATCTGGAGCATACAAGCCTGCATTACGCTCCTTAGATATCTGACTGTCCATTTCCTTGATCTGTGCTTCACTCATAGCCAACACTTGAGTACGAATCCAATAATGTGAATAGTACTTACCTATGTATTTTTCAACTTGGCTCAGTTCCTCGTACATACCCTTTCGCAACTCTTGATTTTTGAGTTCTACAAAGTGGCTATCCTTGAGGTAATCAAAAAACAGGCATTCTTTAATACCAGCCCAGTCGTCCTGCTTGATGATTCCCTTCATCAGCAACTGCTTGCGTAGCAGATCGTAGAAAATTTCACTGAACTTGTTACGCAAACGAATGACAAATTTATTAAATTTGAGTTCGTCACGACTAATTTCAGCAGCACGCCCCAATTGGAACCCCTTGTCTTGCTCTAAACGAGATACCGGCACATTTAGAGCCTTGTACAGTTTCTTTTGGAAATACACCACATCGGTCATTTCGCCAAGATTCTGTGCTCCGCTTAGAGTGCTGATTTCAGTTCCCTTTGAACCTTCACGACGAGGCAGCCAGTAGTCTTCCAACATGCTCATAAACTTCTTGTCGTCTCGGATTTCACCAGTATTAGCATCGTACACAAGTTTGTTACGATACTTACCCATGATGTCCTTGACATACTGCTCGGCTTTAGTCTTAGGTAGCGAACCAACATCTATGTAAAAGATGCGACGCTCAGGAGCACGAGATAGACGGTAGATTACTACAGCGTCTTCCATCATGCGAAGTTGATTTAGTGGCTTGATAGCCTTGTGCATGAATCCTACAGTTCTGCGATAGCGACTATCAAACAGACCTGATGAACAGAATGCAATAGCATCATCATTAATCTTGATGCCTGATGCATTACCACCTGCACGAGGATTATCTTTGTTGTAGATATAGAAGTCACGATAACCAGTAATGATTTTCGTGCCGTCTTTGCGAGTTTCTTTTTCAAACTCACGAATCTTTTGGATGTTTAGTGGATCAACGAAACGAAGTTCAAGAATTCCCTTCTCAATCTTCTTTTCGTCGCTAATGATGTGAAAGTATATTTTACCGTCCACATACCAACGACGAAATACTTCGTAACCCTTGGTTTCAAACTGCATGACACGAAGAATGTTTTTAAATTCTTCCTGTATTTTATCTTTAATAGGCTCACCAACTTTTAAATCGCTAGTGAAGAAAATTTTTACAGGAGAACGCTTACCTTCGCATACAATGGATTCATTAACAACATCATCAATTGCTGTTTCACAAATAGGATCCATTGACATTTCACGGTATTTGGCTACCAATTCGTAATCATTACGAACTGAACCATCAAGATCCACATACTGACCGTAGAAGCCGCCTGCTTCGACTGGAATTGCACCGTCGTCCGTAGTTGGAACTACGAAAGATTTTAGTGCCTTGAAGTCGCTTTGCTGCTTCTTCGACCTCTCAATTTTTAAGCCGAAGAGTTCCATATTATAAAGACTCCATTAAATTTTGAATCAGGTTGTCACGCCCTGAAGTTCATGGTACTGATACGACATCACCACACCAAACTCCGAGATGTTGGTCTTGGAATCAAAGTTCAATTCGTAACCTTGAACATCCTTTGGCCATACTCCAACCATCTTGTAAGTGCAAATTGGATTGCCTTCACGAGATAGTGGCTGTACATACCAGTCACAAAGGTAAGAATTCATATTGTTTGGGCCAACATTGCCCTGATATGAGTTGATGATGTTTGACCACGATTCAAATGCTTTACGCAACTGATATCCACCATCGTTATAGCACTTGATGTTCCAGTCAGCAAATTCACGGTCTCCACCGTACTTTAACTTTCTGCCCATGTAGTTTACTTCTACTTGCCCTAGAGTTGCAGCAGGAATTCCTGCTGAACGGCATAAGAAGGAAACCTGAGCACCTGGATTGCTTAGACCCACAGCAGCAGCAGTGTTTGTAATTGCTCCTGCTACGGCTCCACCAAAGAGAGCACCAGCAACACTGGCGGCAGCATTGATGATACCTGTTGCACTACCAGGAAATACACCTGATACTAGGTAAAGGTTATCTCTTGCACCACCATTGATTAGGTTTGCTCTAAATGCGTCTATGCTAAATTGACTGTATGCCATTTAACTGTTCTCCTGTTTCCTTTTTATTTAGGCTCCTACTTCCTCGAACGAAACGCCCGACTTGGTAGCAACAAAGTTGAGTTGGATGAAATTAATGCTGCGATTTGGCTTCACATAGATGTCGGCAACAAACTGATTGCTGTCAACAACTTGTGATGTATTGTTCTTCTCGTCACAAACAACCTTAAAATCGGTGATACCACGACGAGCCTGAACATCACGAAGGAATGGCTCAACCAACGATCTGAATTGTGAGCGAGTAAATGCATCGTTAAATTCAAACAGGCTATACTTGGCAGCAGTTGCGATTGCCTTTTCTAGAACAATGAAGAGGCGACGAACATTGATACGATCAAAAGCAGATGGACGAGTTTGTGCAGTCTTATCACCAAAAAGAACTGTTCCTTCGCCAGAGAAAGTCACTACAGGGTTTACACCGTTTGAGTAGATTGAATCTCTTTCTGTCTTGGTTGGATTGAAAGCCAACTTAATGGTGTTACGAACTTGACCACGGTTGAATCCTGCGGGTGAGTACCAAGGATCGTTTGTGATATCTGAACGAGCACACAAACCTGCAACATCGCCGTTTAGTGGGATGTAACGATACACATCGTTGAATGGATCGTACATGTACTTGTAACCGCTATCAATAAAGGCGTAGTTGTTGTTACCAACTGCTGTTCTTAGAGTCAAGCAGTTGCTTACCTTTGTGGTTGAACTTTCTGATGGATTGCTGTTTGGAGATGAAACAAAGGCTACGCAGTCTTTTCTTGCCTTTGCGATATCACAAATCTTTTGTGCATTGTTTCCTGAAAGTGGGCCGCCCATTAATAGGTTTACATCAATGGTATCAGCGTCTTCAAACGCATAGTATCCACCATTTTCATCAGCAATACTTGCAACACCTGAGAACTGTCCTGTACCACCACTCAGGCGAGCATAGTAAGCACCACCAGACTGAGTACTTGTCCATGCGGTTGGAGTTCCATAACCCGTCATACCGCTTGTAAAGTTGGCTACATCGTCTGATGATTGATTTCCTAGAGCAAGAATGTAACGAGATTCGTCGTTAATCTTTGTCTTGTAGAAAAGTGGGGTTCCATCAGGATTGATTGCACCCGGATGAATAGAAATATTTTCGTATTTTTCTAGAACCGATAGTGGGGTTCCTGTGAACTTACCTGCGTAATCAACAACAACCATGTGGAACCCATCGTTTTCTGATATTCCGAGTCTTTCCGAGTAAGCAGAAGATGATGGCTTTCCGCTAAACAAACCAGCCCACTGCCAACTTCCGAAAGTTGCACCTTCGCCTGTTCCAGTTGCTGAAGAACCACAAACATCTACCCACAACGAGTTGCCTAATTCACCAGGATAACGACCAACAAAAAGACCGTTTGTAGCAACTGTTCCTGTTGAAGGTGCAGCATCTACAGTTTTTACTAAAACTGGAGTTTTTGCACCCATTGTTGCATTTTTAGCAGCGGTGTCGTCAACATGACGAACAACCTTTAGATTGCTACCGTATCCAAGATAGTTATAAGCGGTAAACCACCAGTCGGCGTTACCATCTCTTGGCATTCCGAATAGGGTTCCTAGTTCTTGAACACTACTGATTGTAACGGGCAACCCCACAGGGCCCCATTCAAACAATCCTGCCATACCTGCGGCAGTTGTAGCCACAGTAGGAACGATTGTTGTTAGATCTTTTTCTGTTACATTTACGCCTGGACTTAATTGGAATGCCATCTATCGTTCTCCTTGTTAGGAAGTATAAAATTAAGGTTTCAAGGTGTATTTAGTAAAAACAGTTATTAGAATCAAAACGCAGAACTGTCACCATTTGCAAAGCCACCACCATCAAAAACCCTTTTCGGGCCCTCTCTACCAAGATCAATTCTATCCTGTTCTTCTGAGTCTAATTCTGTGCTTAAAAACCCAAATGGAAGCAATTCTTCCTCTAGTTTTTTAATTTTTTCTTCCATTAGTTTTTTGCGAATATTGGTGTTTACTAGATCACGAAAGTAAGACTGAGTTGACAGCCAACAAAACAAAACCATACACGAAACCAAGTCATCATTATAACCCTCTGAGGCTGCGTAGGATGACTTGTGAGACACGAATGTAGACATTTCGGATACTAGGTCAAAATCGTTCAAGATTACCTTGTCGCCTTCTACCATTTCCTTTAGAATTAAACATCCAGTTTTCTTTACCTGATTTGACATCTTTACGCCATATTGAACTCGTCCTACTCCGAATCCTGTTGCTCGTTGTCCCTTTTTACCCTTGATGGTTGTTGTAATCAAATTTTCATATTCTAATTCTTCGTGCATAATATCCGATACCTGTTGACCCGTATCGTTGGTTTCCACCAAAATATAAGCATTGTTATATTTTTGAGCAACTGTTGTAATCATATTTGGTAGTAGCATCACAGGCATCGTATTGTTTCTGAATTTAGCCACCACAGTATACGGCATTTTGGTTACATCCAAAACTATAAAAGCATGGTAGTCTAAACCAACCGCTCTACAGGTGTCTACAGTTATAGTGTATGTGTGTTCTTTTTCAGGCTCTTTGTATACTGTCAATCCATCTCTTGTTGTTAATTTTGGATCTTCATAAACCAAAGATGACAGTTTGCTAGGAGTTACAAGTGTATCCTCTGATCCCAAGAATTCACATTCATACTCGGCTAGCCACAGACGCTCAGATCCCAAAGCCTTCTTTGTGGTTTCTTTCCATTTTTCGTCTCTACCTGGAACCTCCCACCATTTAACTTCCACGGCTTTATAAGGATTTCTGCCTGCTAACGCATCCTTCCAAATCTTGTAATACATGTTCATACCCTTGGGAGTAGACACAATTACAATTTTAGAAGTTTTACCTGATGAAATAGTTGGATATACCGATGCAAAGAATTCGTCGGCTATGTTATTGGGAACGAATGCAAATTCGTCCAACATGATGTAGTTGAACGAGTCACCACGAACAGCGGTTGCTGAAGTGGATGATGCAATAATCTTGGAACCGTTTTCAAACTTGATTGAAGTTTTGTTCCACTCCACCACGCCTTGTTTCATCCACATAGGCAGGCGTTCATATGCTAGTTTGATACGATCTAGAATTTCTGTTGCAGTCTTCTGTTTGTTGGCTAGAACGGCTACCTTATAGTCGGGAGTAAACTGAGTCATGTGTAGAATATCGCCTGTTACACATGAAGTCTTTCCTGTTTGACGAGGAAATTTACAGATGGTGAAGCGATTTTCACGAACTTCTTTAATAAATCGTTTCTGAAAATCGTAAAGATCAAATAGGATTGGGCCTTTGTCTAGCGAACGAATGTAAAAATAATTAGTGAGAAAGTAACCCAAGTCTTCAGAGGATTTAACATACTCTTCCATCTGCTCGGGAGTATATTCAATCTTAACTCCAGGCCCTTTAAGCAGAGCGTTACCAAGATATGCAATACCTGTTTTAGGAGGCATCTATAATATCTCCTGGTGGCAATTCTTTGGTTGCTGTTTCTAAATCTTTTCGTGCGCGAAGGAACCGCGATAGTTCAGCAGTATTTCCCACAAAAATATTGTTGTTTGTCGTGGTAACACTACCTCCCGTTTTAACAGGATCATCACGCTTAATATCCTTGAGTTGTTTGTGTAGATGCATCAGTTTATTGTTGGCTTCAAGGGTTGCTTGAATTAATTGAGCAGCCACTTCATATGCTCTAGAACTTTGTGTTTCTTGAGCAACTTGAAGAACACCTTGAATGGCATCTTCCGACTGAATAATAACTCGCTTTAGATTATCACGAACTTCACGATAATCGCGGTCAGCATCGGCATTTCCTGTTAGAGAGGAAGATATTTTAACAGGTTCTGATACAACGATCTTGTCACCTTTGTCTGGTATTTTTTCTCCAAAAATAGCAGCATTCAAATTCATATCAACTTTTGATTCACCATTCATATAAACTCCTATCAATCATTTAGAGGAAATTCAGTAATAGACTCCTGTGCAGTTGGCCCATATGGAACATAATCTCCAGCGGTAACACCTTCGTTTGCATACACTCTGATAGTTGCAGCAGTAGCACCGGTTGTTTCATCTCCCACAATAATATTAATTCCACCAGTGCTTGTTCCTCCACTTGCTCCTCCTGAATTAATAGAAACTCCGCCAGTATCTGTAATAACTCCAAGTTCTTTGATTGGGCCATACAGATAAAATTTGGAAGTAAATGAGAGATTAGCATAAGTTAATTTTCTAAGATCGTAGCCACCATAAGATCCATCATCTCCCTCACCTAAAACACAATTCTTGAAAACTATTGGTACATTTACATTAGTATCAAGTTCATTCATTCTAAGAGAAACTGTATACTCTGGTTGAAAGTACGGCAATATTTGCTCTATTATTTGTAAGGCATCTTCTGTGTTCTTGGTCATAATGCCAAGATTTATATCCATGTTATATGGAACTCGTTCGTAACGAGTTTTTAGAGTTGAAGTGTTTGCAGCATTAAAAAATACTGTTCTATTCATCGTGTTTAGTTTACGAGTTGAATCGTAATTCAAATTAGATAATTCAAAAGACAAACGAGGCAAGTAATTTTCTATTCTTACTTTTGTAGCATCAAAATCAGTTCCAATTCGTGCTAATCTACGAATGAATTTTTGTTGTGGGCCATAAGATATAGGAACCTTTATGCGTTCAACTTCGCTGCCCGCATCATCATAACGAGAAATATAAATGTCGTTGAACAACGCGCCAAACGCCACAACAATTTTTCTTATTGTTTGATGATAAAAGTGTTCAAACATTTATTAAGGTTCTCCGAATGGATGTTTTTCGGTGAAGTTGAAGTATTGATTTGCTTCGTCTTGTATTTGTTTGTTGCTATCATCAACAAAATCACCAAATTTATCCTGTATTCCTGTTACAATACGATATGAAGGAATACTATTATTATTTGTAATTTTGTATTGCTTGTTTACACTCGTCTCTGACCACTTACCGACGATATCAGAAAGAACAATAGTGTTTGGATTATTTGGGTTGAAGGATACCACAGTTGCTTTTGCGGTTGCGCTTTCCACAGAACCCGTAATTGCTCCATTTCCGAATTGGTATACTGTATCGCCTTTTGTAAAATTTCCTGTTCCACCGGTTGCTCCTAAAGAGAGGGTAATATTATAACCGTTGATGTCCTCTACCACATCTATTTCTGGGACTCCGGTATTCATCTTCTCCTCGCTGTATTGGAACAATTCGCATGTTAATTGGAAAGACAACAGTTTGCCTAATTGATAAAATGGATTTTCATGTTCTACAAACTTGATTTCAAACAATCCTTTATTCAAGGGCAAATACAGTAAATCACCTTCCATCGGTCTTTCCATTCCAGTTTCGCGCTTGAAACGCTTTCGTGAAACTGTAAATTTCACACTGTCCCTAATTTCAAACCCAAATTTGGTGAAAGTATCCCCGCCTTCAAAGGCAGTTGTAGTATCCATATACATTTCAATCATTTTGAAAGATGAGAATCTAGAGTAGGGTGCTTCTCCAAAAAAATCATCCCTATGAATCATTTTTCGGGGAAGATAATATATCTCCATCCCGTGAATTTTAATAGCCTCAACCGTCAAATCTTCTATCAGATTTTGCTCAGGTAAGTTCTTAAATTTATTGAAATATGGATTTAAAGCCACAGATTAACCCATCATAAAGTCGGTTGGCAACTCGTACTTCGCTACTATTTCTTTTTCAATTTCATCTACTTCGGTTTTTGCTTCTGATACAATTTTATCACCGTTAAAGGTGATATCGCCTGGAAGTTTAATGCCACTATACTTACTTAAATTGATACCCCATTGCTTTTTAATAAGAGCAGTAAGATACTTTTTCAACATGCGATCCTCGTATACTTCCGTATAGATTCTTGGATCAAGAATACGATACGCTTCAACAATAAAGTATTGACCAGGATTTACAAACTTCCAATCCATGTTTACATACAGTTTGTTGGTTACACGGCTAAAATTCACCATTTTCTCTGGCGACAGATACTGACGCAAAAGAGATAGGTACTGTTGTGTTAGATCGTATTGAACTAAGTCAATGGTTCCAAAGGTATACAAATCATTTAAAGCGTACTGATAGCGAACATCAAACATGCCTACAGACTGTGCTGTAATGTGAAATATCTTTGTTACACTTGTGATAAGGTCTTCTAGAAGAATATCAGCAGCGGTTGGATCTTCGTTGTTTGTGAAGTCTCTATCTGCTAATTGAAATCCTGGATTGTCGGCTTTAATTGAAATGTAACGATTGGCAATATCTTGAGGTTGAATTTGATACTTTAAATATACTTGTTCAACACCATCAAAATGATACTCGGAAAAGAAACGAATAGCATCATCAACGCGATCTTGAATTTGATCGTCGTCAACATTAACTTCAATTACTGGCGAACCTAAGGCTCGTAAGCAATAATCAACTAATTTCTGTCTCGTTCTGACTGAGGGCATTTGTGTTCTCCGAAGGATATTTATCCCTTATTTGTTTTCTTAATTTTTGAAGTTCACTAACACCAGAATCGGTTTTTGTCTTTTTCTCTATGAGATTTTCCCACATAGCCACAACCAGTTCTTCTATAGAAGGATATTCTAGTTTTCTTTTATCCGAATAACTTAAAATTTTCTTTTGAGTTAGTGCTGTTTTTATATCCTCAGAGATTTCTGCTTCTTCAGAATTAATGGATGTTTCTATAGAAAATGATAGTTTATTTAAATCATTTATTCGTTTACAGTATCTTTCACCATCTTGCCAAACACCAAATATTTTATACTGAGTCTCTTTGGTTTTAACCATTCTGTATGGTGTAGAACCATCATTTTCGTATTTTAAATATAGTGTGCCAATTGGTTCCGAGTAATTCGGTTCTAGCATCATAAAAGCAGATGCTCGGATTAATTTTCCGTCAATCAAAAAATCACCAGAATGTAGTCGTTCAAATTTCATTATAATGCTTGTGTTATTGGTAGAGTTGCATCTACTGTAGCCTCAGTTCCTTGAAGATTACCAGGGAGGTTGTAAGATTTTCTTCCTTTTCCAAGGTTCATTACATAAGATACTATACTTGATGATGATGGTACAGAAAGACCAACTTTCCCATTACCAACCTTAAAATACAAGTCTCCTGATGAATTTGAACTTACATTCAAGAATGGTTGTACAGAACTGTTTCCTGATGCCCCACCCGAACCTCCAATAGCAATTGAAGAAAGTCCTATTCCACCAGTTAATCCTATAGAACGAATATCACCTTCAACAACCAATTTAGAAGTTCCTGCATAGTAGAAGCCCGCTTGATATCCACTTGATAACAGTTGAGCATAACTATCACGAATTAATATCTCTCCAGTATTTACAAATCCTATAGTTGCATTGTTAGAAATGTTTGTAAATTTATTGCTGGTTGGATTTGCTTCAATTTCTACAGTTCCAAAAGACTTGGCAACAATAGCAAAATTATTAGAACTCATAATAGGTGCTTCAAGAATTACAGAACCACTTCTATCCGATTGAATTGCAGTTCCTTTGCATCTTGAGAACAGATTGTTTCTAGATTCAATAGAACCATTTCTTGTAGCGTATAGAGCACTTCCGTATTCGGGCCAACCGTAAAACGCCATATTGTCGCCGATTCGCACAAGACCCGATCCTGTGCTTACTACTGCTTTGGCTGCTTGTGATGAAGCAGTTGTTCCTTCAAAAGATATTACGAAAGGATCGCCCTGTGAGGAAAGACCCAAAGACAATTCACCCGAATTTACTAGATATCCGCTACAATCCGTGAAATTTACAGATACTGTATAAATGTCAACTTGTCGTAGATCATTAGAAGCACCACCAGTAATGTAACCGCTGAATACATCTGATCCACTAATACCAAACGGAACATCTGTGTATGCTCTAGCAATACCTGAACTTATAGAATCTATTTTGTAAATTCCGGCTAGAGATTGTGGGCCTGTTGCAGATGCTGTTAAAGTTAAAGCAAAATATTCAGGTCTAATGCCTATGTAATTGCCAGCAGCAACATTTAAAGTATCCATAAACACATCAACAACTAATCTATTTCTGCCAGTGCTACCGTAGGCTGTAGCCAAAAGACCCGCAGATAGTCCTGTAGGAATCTTACTAAAGAATGAATCTGAAGAAGCATACACATTCACCTTACAACCACTAACAATATTTGTTTTGGTGTTGGAGAATACAGAATTTTCAGAATCTTTAGTTAGAACAATATTTGTTTCTTTTGGTGGAGTGTGATAATTTGAACTATCGGAGTCTCTAACCGTATCACACAAAGAAATGTATCCGCTAGATCCCTTACAATTTCCACCACATGGTTGAGATGTTGCTGATATAGCAGAATTAAAATATCTCTTCAATGCGGGTATTTGCCATAAAGCATCAGTTTCTTCTGCGTATTTTGTACTTCCCCAATTTCCATCAAGATCACTTATAAATCTAGAGTATAGAGTTGGAGCATAAGGCGATGTTGAGAAATTGTGAGGTCCTACTGATCCTAAATCGGGTTCAGCATCTCCAGCAGGAGAAACATAAACGGTAGGGAATGTGCTTTGATAATATCCAGAAGTGCAACCGCAATTTCCAGTTGCTCCCCTACTTCCAGTTACACCTGCAACACCTTGAGAACCTGTTGCGCCAGTTGCCCCTCGTCCACCAACAGAACCTTCGTTTGCACTAGGCAAAATGGTTACAGAGTATAGTTGACCTAGTACAGGATTGCCAATTGTGGCTAATGCATTTTGAATATTTAATCTATAGTGAGTGGTGTCAATTCCTAAGCCATTTGCATTAACAACAGTATATGAAGGAGCGAGTTCATAAATTCTCAAGAAAGAAGATGAATTTACTACAGGTCTTATTACAACAATACCGGCTCTTTGGGTATTGTTATTAGTCATAACTGTTGAGATGTAATTTCCGACATTAGCAGAAGAATGCTCTACCGCACTAAGTCTTAGATATCCTCCCGAAGAAGCATAATCAAAAGAAAAACATCCATCAGGAATTGAAGAAACATCAGTATAAGTATAGTTGATTACACCTAATCCTGCTCCTGTTACACCGATAGATCCTGTTGGGCCAGTTGATCCTTGAATGCCTTGTGCGCCTGTTGCTCCACGAGCACCCTTGGGGCCAACTTCAATTCCAGGCTGTCCTTCGTTTGTTTTGTAACGAATAATCCAGTTTGCCACTCCGAATGGAGGCATGTTTTCGTGATCGTCGCCTCCTCCAGTAGCACTACTAAATGCTGCTTGTGCTTGTGGGTATGAGGACAGATACGAAGAAACATTTCCGTTTGTTGCTCCGATTAGATACGAAGCAGAGCCAGAAACTCCAGTAGAGTTTAGTAGTTGAATTGCATGGGAGTGAGATGGTAGTTCGTTTTCCGTCAAGTAATGAGTTTCTTCGCCACCAACATCTCCTGGCGTTCTTGACGATAGGCTTAATGCAGTTCCTGCACCAACAACTGTTCTGCCACGAAGATCAGGTAAGAAGAATTTGCTTGATGTGTATCCGCTTGCCTCACCATTCAACAGAGACTTCAAAGTGATTTGTGTTCCTGTTGTTAGGTTATTGAATGATGTACTTCCAGTAATACTACTCAAATATTTAAAGGTTACATTATTCGTGGTTCCTGTTGCAGAATACACTTGAACCACAGTTTGGTTAGTGCCCCAAACCATTTTATACACTTCATCGTTTAGAATAGAGTGATTTTTAGATGATCCAGGTCCTTCTGTTGGAGCATCATAAACCGAAGAGTTGAAGTAAACACTTGCGGTTTGTCCTGTTGTGGAGGAATTAGCAAGTCCTTGAATAGAATATTTTTCTCCAACTATATCGTATAAAGCGTTATAATATGATCCTGATTTTTCTAGAGAGTCGCCTGCACACACCAACCATCCTGCTGGCAAATCTGATCCACCACCAACATATGGAACAATTGATCCAACAGGGGTAAATAAACTTACTAGAGGGGTTGTGGATAGCGGTAGAGAATTTATAACAATACCACTATAACCAGTATAGGGTATGAGTATTGGTTTAATTAAACTAGATGTTGATGATGTGGAATAACCAGCAGTTATTCCACCAGTTACAGCATCTGAAAGATAGTAAGTGTTTCCTGTTACTAAAGGAAACTTGGTATATGAAGATGTTGCTCCAGCAGGAAATTCAACATTTCCCTGATAGACTACAACAACATCACTACCATTTACAGATTCCACAACACCAATAATATTGGATTTTGAAATAGACGAGGCTATTCCTGCTTCCAAATTACCTGAACTGTTGACAAAAACAGCAGTTCCTGGTTGTAAATTATGACCTGGTTGGGTAAAGGTATCCTTTAGCCCTACCTGACTTGCGGCTGACTGAACATAAATTGTAGATAACCTGTTGTATCTGGGCATTCATATCCCTCTCTAGAGATTGGTTCTAGAAGGTATTTAGCACAGAAATAAAGTCAGGTTATATTAAATTTACGATCCGACGAAAACCGTTGATCCGTTTACTATGGCTTCTGTAGCAAACTTTAGGTTTGCTTCAATTCTTTCCTTTTGATCTGGCGGGAACTTGTTTTCTTGCATAAGCCTAATAGATGCTGATCTAGCCTCGTTATAATTTTCTGTCCAATAGGCAGAAATTGCGTATTCGTCTAGAATCATCCAATCGTAAACTGGTTGAGCCACAAACAATGCTCCTTCAGGATACTTAATCTTTGCTGCTATTTTTGAAAATCTATAAGCCTGATCAAAGCGTCCTGATAGACGAGCAACTCTTGCCGCAGCCCACAAACTTTCCCCTCTCCAAGGAGCAACCTGATAGGCTTGCCAATATGCAGCAATAATATCATCAATTGAGTGCTTCAAGATTTCACGAATTCTACCAACTTGGAACAGACTGTAAAATACTTCTTCGTTCCAACCACCAAGAGAGGCTCGCTTCAGATACGCATCAAGAGACTTCTCCCATTGCTGTGAGTCACGATACGACTGAGCAAGATAGAAGTGATAACGATTAAAGTCTTTAGGATCAACCTCACCCTTAAGGGCTTCTTCAAAAGTCTCTGCATCATCTGCGTACTTCTTAGGATTTTGAGAACGAGCACCGTCTTGAATTGGAGTATTTGTAAAACCACGAGCAAAGTCGCGGGTCTTGATCTCATCATGGCAGTCCACATATTCATGGAGAACGCCACGGTAGTAGTACTTCAACTTGTTGCTAGTCAACTGAGGACGGTGATACTTTGTATTACCGTAGAATGCAAACACATTGTAAAGATCTGCTGTGAGACTTTCCTTGAACTTCTCAGGATCAAAGCCTGGATCATAAACAAGAACTTCATCTGAATCAATCATCAAACAATAATCATTGTCTGTTGCTCTGGCGAGTTCAAGGGCTTCAGTACGATTGTGACCGAAGTTTTTCCAAGAACGCTCATGTAATTCGCCAGGAATTCCTACATTATCAAAAAACTTCTTGATCTTGTCTTGAGTACCATCGGTTGAACCAGTATCCACAATAACCCAATAATCAATAACAGGAAGAATAGAAGCGAGACATCGTTCAATAACTCTAGATTCATTCTTCACTATCATGCATAATGTAACTTTCTTTTGTGCCATTTCAAATCTCCATTTATCTAATTATTTGTGAAACTTTTCTCGGTCTTGATACAGATCATCATCCGAGTCGTTGTTAGACCAACGCTCCATGATGTTCTGAGAATTTATTCTTTTTTTGTTTTTTCGGTTTTCTGCTTTTTTGTTTTTTCTAGAAATCCGATCATTCCAATCGCTCGTACCATCGTTACTCTTACCCATATCTATCATGCCTCCATAGGAATCTTCATAGGTTTGTTCAAAAAATTTGGATAAGCCTTGCATGCAAGATCTTTAGATACTTCAGGAATATTCTTCAGTATGATATTTTCTAATATCTTTGATTCTGTTTTTCCTAAAGCCTCTAGCATTTGAATTAGCAAAATGGTCTTTCGTTCTTCTGCTAATTTATATTCTTTTAAGAATAGATAAAATCTTTTGTGTTCGGAATATAAAGAAGTATAAGCCAGTCCTTCAGGAGAAAGATCGGGGGTATACGGTGGAATGGTTTTGGTAAAAAATGAAATATTGGGATCATAAGCCCATCGCAAAGTATCTTCCAATGCTGGAGAATAATTTACCCGCAATAGATTTATTTTTTCAGACTCAGTTTTAGCCTGCTCTACTTTATGTAGAACTTCACTTACTAGCATTCTCATGGTAGTCCTTTTAATTATGTTGGTAACAGATGTATTTAGTATACTTATTTGTACACACAAAGAATAATTGTATCTTCGTTGGTTCTGCCACTTGCTTCCTTTTCTTCAGTTTTAAGGGCTTCAAAAGCATTCTTAAATGCACGAATGCCGATATCTCCCTTAATGGCGGATAAGAACTCTTTAGGCTTGCGAACCTTCTTGCAACGACTGCTCTTTGGGTCAAATCCACGAACAGAGGTTCCATCTACATCTAGACCGTCTACAGTTTCCGCCTCCAAAAGGGTAACAATACGGGTCTTTACATTAAATAAAACCACCTTGCTTGCACCAATTAAACGAGAGGGATGTTGTGAGGTGATACTAAATTCTGTATTTTCCTTCAGCCAGCGCATCTTCTTTACGCGCTCTATAGGCGGCTTACGACGCTTGGCACGACGAATAGGCGGTGCAGCCTTCTTTACCTGACGGAATGTGTCTACGAGGCTTGTAAGCCATTCCTGATACCGTCTAAGCAACGGCTTCTTAAAGAAAGAATATCCTTCTTTTAGTTGTTCGTCTGCCTTACCGCTAATCACAAGATTTATATCTTCGGTCTGACGCTCAAACCAATCAGCAATAATTCCAGACTGCATCGGCTTGATAGCCCGTTCTTTAATATACTCTTCGGGCTTCCAATCAATTTTTTCGCCAGACAGAATCTTGTCGGACAATAGTTCAATGTCCTCAATAAGTTCACGCACCTGTTCGCGTACATGATCCTGCACACTAGGTCTGCCTGCAATAGCGGCTTCCTGTTTAGTACTCTTACCCTTGGCGATAAGATGTGCGATACATTTTTTTAAATTGGCGATCTGCTCAGGCTGAAGTGAGGCTCCTAAAGAGAGCATCCGAGCCACAGGGCCTATAATCATGCCTGAGCGCAATCCATCCACCTCGTCGGGATAAATGTTTACATCCGACAGTTTTTTTACAAACCCAATGTTTGCAGCGGAATATTTATTTTTACTCATCCACTCTAGTACCCATTTTTTATAATCGGCTTCGTCAGCCATATTATGATACCATTGCACAGCCCTGCAATAATGCGTGGCTACACGGATATCTTCAGGATTTTTAGGAAGGTGATCCCAAGGTGGCTCATCGCCCCAATACTGTTGTTCAATTTTTTTGCTCATGGCGATACGATAATAGCATGGTTTTTTTCTCTGTCAACCCTTGACAAAACTTTTTGTTGTAGTATATTGGTTGCATGAAGCGTTACTTGGCGGCTTGTGGTCGCCTACCATTTTAGAAATTGTAAAAATGATTGAAGAAGTTTTGCCTACTGGTACTAAGGTTTGGGTTCATTCTATGGAACGAGCGGGTATGATTATCCGTATTGAGCGTGATTTGCGTAATGGCCCGCAGTATCTTGTGTCTATTCACGATCCTGAAAACATTGAAGACACACATCCATATATTCATCGTTGGGTTAAAAATACCGATCTTGAACCCACTAATAAGAGGAGCAAGTAACATGTCAATCTATAATCCTGACGATTTTTACGAACAATACAATGCGTTTCGTCCCGATCCTGACGAGGATAATTATGATGACGATCAGCATCAGGAACATGAAGAAGAAAATGATTTTTCTCACAATCCTGATGAGCCTGAGTATAGTGAAGAGCAGATGGATGAAATTGAAGAAGAAGATCCAAACTTCTATTTTGATGACGAAGACGACGGTTCCGTTCCTGATAGGGACGACGACTAAATCACGGGTGTGATTCTTACCACATTAGCCTTGCTTCGGCAAGGCTTTTGTGTTATATTGGAGACAACATGATACGCAATATCGGATACGCCTGTGTAAATCTAACGATGAACCAAGGCTTGAAAAAGAAAGATCAGATTACCACAAGTAGAACCTTGCGGATGTCCAACTTTAGTTTGGATCGTGTGGGTGAACTAGCACTTCAAAATAGTAAAGATTTAGTTAAGATCATGGAGTGGAACCGTGATAACGGAATTAAAATGTTCCGTGTCAGCAGTGAAATTTTTCCATTTATGGATCATCCTGATTTGGGTTACTCTTTGGATGACCTATCACGAGAGCACCATCAGGATATTGTGTCTGAGTTGGTTGAAGCAGGCTCTATTGCTCGTGAGGCAGGCATTCGTTTATCATGTCATCCGGGCCCATACACCTGTTTGGCAAGCCCTAACATTGATATTGTCAGAAAGTCTATTGCTTCGCTTGAGATGCACTCTCTGATTGGTGATCTATTGGGATGCTTTGACGAGTTTGCTATTAACATCCATGTGGGCGGTGTGTATGAAGGTAAGCATGAAACCGCAGGAAGATTTCTTGCAAACTTTTCTAAACTGCCTGATCGCATTAAAAAGCGATTGACCTTAGAGAACGATGACAAGGCTTCCATGTGGAGCATGACCGATCTGCTAAAACAAGTTGCAAAGCATTGCACCGTGAAACTAGTATTGGATATTCATCATCATCGGTTCTGTCATCACGAGTCTTTGCAAGAAGCCGCTGACATGGCATTCTCTACATGGCAAGGCTTTTGTGAAGTTCCCAAGGTGCATTACTCGGAATCAGCACCAAACAAAAAGCCACAAGCACATTCGGATTTTATTAAAGAACGCATCCCTAATCTAGGGGATACCGTGTACGATGTAATGATTGAAGCCAAGGCGAAAGACCTTGCCCTCATAGAATACCGAAACTTTAGTTTGACAGCCGTATAAATAAAGGATACAATATGCCACTATACGACTATAAATGCACTGTATGCGATCACACTTGGGATGATATGCAAACTATTGCTAATCGTAACAAGCCAACAAAGAAGCCTTGTCCAAAGTGTGGTAAAAAGAAAGTAATCAAGTTGGATGCCTCAGTTCAGGTTATTGATCCTGTTCGTTTAGGAATTACTCGTCCTGATAATGGATTTAAAGAAGTAATCTCCAAGGTAAAGAAAGCCCATCCACGACATACAATGAGAGACTATTAAAATGGAAATGAAATTGAAGTCTATTGAAATTGATGGGATGGGAAGATTCTATCAGTCTGCCAAAACTGGTAATTGGTATCCGTCAGTCACAACTGTAACAGGATTTGCCAAGAAAGAGTTTTGGGCAAAGTGGCGAGAGAATCCTGAAAATAAAAAGAGTAGTGATGAGGCTATGCGTCGTGGAACAGCAATGCACACGATGATTGAAAATTATCTTAACAAGGAAACTTACAGAACTACCTGCGAGAAGACTCAAACTCTTTTCAATCAGATTGTTCCTAGTCTTGATAAAATTAACAAAGTTGTGGCTCAAGAAACGCAGTTGTGTTCTGACAGTTTGCGTATGGCAGGCAGATTTGATTGCATCGGAGAATATGAAGGCGTTCTCTCGGTTATAGATTTCAAGTCTGCAAAGTCTCGTCGCAAAGAAGACTGGATTCAAAATTACTTTGAACAAACCGCTGCATACTCGTATATGTGGTTAGAGAGTATGGGTGTACGAGTTCCACAGGTAGTTATTCTTATATCGGCAGAGGATGGAAGCACTCAGGTATTTAAAAAGAATCCTGATGATTATAAAATCAAGTTGGGCGAATCCATAAAGAACTATTGGGCTAGCAATAATTTTCAAGACCTACAGAGGAAAATAAATGAAATGGTTAACCAGACTGTTTAAGAGAGACGAACACGCAGAGATCAACAAGATTAAAGACTCCATACTTGATAAGTTGGGAGAAGGCAAGCATATTATTCATATCATGCTTAAGGATCGTGAAGTAACTCTGCTGTTTAGTGAAGAAGAATTTAACAATGCAATTATACGAGGCGAACAATTAAATGCTGTTCCTCGTGAAGAAGAACTAGAGGAATCAGATTAAATGGGTTCTATAATAAATCTACAAGCCGATTTTTGTCGGCAGATAGAAGAAATGTACAAGAGTCGTAAAGATACGACTTACATTGAAGTGATTGTTGATCTTTGCGAAAAACATGGAATTGAACCTGAAGCAGTTGCAAAACTTCTCACCAAGCCCATCAAGGAACGGCTAAAGGTAGAAGGACAGAAAGCCAACATGCTTAAGAAGACTTCTAAATTATTTTGAATGAAACCGTTTGAAGCATATCAGACTTTCATAACTCTCAAAGCACACTTTAAAAATAGCGGATTTGATTACCATAGGTTTGGAAAGGTTAAGGTTGCACCTGAGACCTTTGAACGGCGTAAAGATCGCTATTACTTTGAGAAGTTAGCCAAGCGATATTCCCGAGAGGAAATCGTAGAGTTTTTCTTGTCACAAATTCTAGCCAACAAAAGTTGGGTTGGTGATATGCTTGGCGAAGATGCTGAGGAAGCACATCTGTCTCGGCTAAAGCGAGTTCAGTCTTTGCAGTACCATATAAAAGGTGAAATAAACAAATTGTGGGAGACCTGCAAAGATGATCCCGAATGTTTTAACAAACTGTTCCATCAGGAAGAAGGAACACACCCACGAATTTTTAGATCAGTTATGGAGAAGCGCATTTCTCCTGAAACTTTTTTAGTATTGGATCATCTGTTACATTTTACAAAACAATGGAACATGGATGGTGATCCTATTTGGGAAGAAGTTGGTATTCCTCTTCTTCGTTATGCGCCGTTTCTTCACCTAGATACTAGGCGTGATGAACTGAAGAGAATTATCTCGGAAATCATCACAAATAAGTTGCATACAAAGAATACTTAGTATACAATACACACTCACTCATACTTTTAATACCTCGTAATACGAAAGGATACTACAATGGCTGGATTTTCAGACCTAAAGAAGATGAGCAAGAACTCCGTCTCGGCTCTCGCCAAGGAATTGGAAAAGACGACGGAAAGTAAGTCATATAAGGACGACCGCTTTTGGAGCACCGAGCGTGGTAAGGACGGTAATGGTTTTGCCATCATCCGTTTCCTGCCTGCTTGTGCTGGCGAAGAAGTTCCTTGGGTTCGCGTGTTTAATCACGGGTTCCAAGGCAAGGGTGGATGGTTCATTGAGAACTGCCCCACTACTCTAGGCAAGAAGTGCCCTGTGTGCGAAGCAAACAACGAACTGTGGAACAGCGGAATTGAATCCGATAAGGATATCGCTCGTAACCGCAAGCGTAAGTTGTCTTACATCTCAAACATCATGGTTGTCAGCGATCCTGCTAACCGTGATAACGAGGGTAAGGTTTTCTTGTTCCGCTACGGCAAGAAGATTTTTGACAAGATTAGCGACTGCATGCAGCCGAAGTTTCCCGGCGAAGAGCCAATCAACCCGTTTGATTTTTGGAATGGTTGCAACTTCAAGATGAAGATTCAGACTGTTGGTGGTTTTGCAAACTACGATAAGAGTGAGTTTGACACCAAGAGTCCTTTACTTGAAGGTAAGGATGAGTGGCTTGAGAAGTTGTGGAAGTCTCAGTATGAATTGCAGGAGTTTGTTGGTTCCGACAAGTTTAAGTCTTACGAGGAATTGAAGGAGCGGTACGAGACTGTTCTCACCACCGAAATCAATTCTGCAAAGAAGGCTGAAGACGAAGAACCCATCCGTGAGAGTTTGAGCGAGAAGTTCCGTAAGAAGGACGCTCCCGCTGCAAAGAAGCCGGTGCAGGAAGAAGAAACTGGTGACGAGGATGATACCTTGTCATACTTCCGCAAGTTGGCTGAAGAGGATTGATTATCCTGCGGGGCGAACTGAATTGTTAATTTGATTAACCGTTCTTTCGCTGTTGCTAGGCATAGTCATTGATGAGCCGCCACTAGTATTGTTGACTACCGTTGTTTGTTGGTTGTTAACAGTATTATTGGCGGCTCTATTCTTTTCATCTCCCGAGGCTTTCTCTAGTAGAGATGCCATCCATTGATATTCTTCAGCCATACGGTTATTGGCAGGAGCATTTGATGGAGTTATTGTGGTGGCAGTAGAATAGCCAGAAACAGGTGTTGTAAGATTTGTTAAAACCGTTTGTACCATTGGCGTATTCATTTTGTCTAAAGCCACGCTACCAAATTCTGTAGCCCGCATACCTAAAGACTTGCCCAAATGAATCATTGTATTTGTGATTGGGGTCAACTGCGTCTTTAAAGTATCTGATAAATGATAAATTGAACCTGAAAAATCTTTACTGATAAATTTTAAAGAATCTGTAGTGCTTTCAACAACACCAACAGTTTTATCAACAGCAGAGTTTACAAACTCTTTTGTTTTACCTATACCAATATCTACAGATTTGCCTATAGATTCTGTATCAATATTAATTTCAGAAAAAATACTATTTTTTGATTCGCCTTCAGCAGTTTGAGTCTTTAAGTTTTGTCTACGCTCTCTGGCTAAACGCTTTTCTCTTGTTTCCATGCCAGCGAGTCTACCAAACCAAGTGCTTGCAAGCCAGTCATAAATTGGCTGTATAAATTTGAACATAAACCATTCTGAAAATTTAATAAACGGCTCAACTATATTATTGTTTATTGCTTTGAATAGAATTGATATTCCCTTAAAAATATAACCCACACCCTTAAAGGCTAAAGCAACAATAGCAAATAGAGGTGTTAATAGCAATAATACAAACTGAGCAAATTTAAATACAGGCTTTAATAAAGCAAATCCCAAATTCAATACAGTTAAGGCAACTTGTCCGATTGCTTCAAATGCAGGTTGTACAAAATCTTTGTAGATTGAATACAATAATCCCAAAACAATACCACCAGTGTATATAATAAAATCAAATATAGGATCAAGCCATTTCATTATGTTATCAAACTTTAGAACATATGATGCGGCAATAGCACCTAAAGGCCCGCCAAATAGTGTAGACAAAACCAATCCAGCAACTTGTACAATTAAAGCCATTACAGATTTAATGGCGGTATATGCATCCGTATAAAATAAAGCCTTAAAAAATTTAGGAATATCTGCGAATAATGTGATAAGGGTAACAAACCAAGGAGTAACTCCACCAAGCCATTTACCTACGCTAGCACCAAACTTAAACATTGAAGATAAT
>Ga0181357_1000130_pt1 | contig 24540 bp, 48 predicted proteins | sample Fa13VDMM110DN_FD_130094 | JGI IMG/M metagenome (GOLD analysis project Ga0181357, IMG submission 130094) | Freshwater viral communities from Lake Michigan, USA - Fa13.VD.MM110.D.N | ecosystem: Environmental > Aquatic > Freshwater > Lake | place: USA: Michigan | collected 2013-09-24 | reverse complement strand
TGGTAAATGCCCTGATATGTCGATATTGGGGCTTTTTTGACTGTTTTGGATGGTTTAGGGTGGTTTCCGGGCATATTTTGGTCTTTTCTGGGTCCTTTTAACAATTTTTTAACATATTTTAACAAATAAATGAGCCCGGTATTCGGAAATTGCTTATTTTTACCATATACAAAAAACCATAAAACAAAAAACCATGAAAACTCAACACCCAAACCAAGAAACAATCCAAGGACTATTAGGAGGAGATTTAATCACAATTCAAAATTTAATTTCAAAAAGCAATTTAGATGATATTAGATATATCATTGAAATTGTTACTGAACGTAAAAAATTTATTACTTCTCAAAATAAATATCAATGTAAAATTGGTGACACTGTTTTTATTAATCATGTGAAGTTAAATGGCATACCTTGTAAAGTAGAAAAAATAAACAGAACTAAAATTGTTGTTAAAGCAGATACAGGAATTAGATATAATGTATCACCTCTTCTTATAAATTTTTAAAACCAATAAAAAAACAAAACCATGGAAAACATGAAAGCCACAGTTGAAAAAAAATGCGCAGAAAAAGCTCAATCTATTTTATTAAATAGAAAAATTGTTGAAGTAAGATATTTAACAGATGATGAGCAAAACTCTTTAGGTTGGTATGCAAAATCTATTTTATTAAAACTTGATGATGGTACATTAGTTTATCCTTCTATGGATGATGAAGGAAACAATGCAGGTGCTTTATTTTATCAGAAAGAAGAATCTGATGATTATGTAATACCAGTTATAAATTTATAATTTTAAAAAAATAAGCTATGTATCAAGAATTTATAGATTATCAAGAAGCAAAAGATCTTAAAGAATTAGGATTTAAAGAAAAATGCGGTGCACATTATTTAGGAGAAGAGCGAGAGTATTTAGAATTAAAATGGGATATATATAGAAATATGTCTCTTAATATGACGTATTTAATACAAGCTCCTGTATTTGGACAAGCGTTTAGATTTTTTAGAGAGAAGTATAATTTAGAAGGTGAAGTTCATTGTATTAGATTTAATGGTGAACGATTGAAAGCATATCAATATGCTATTACATCTAACAACTATCAAAAATTTGAACAGATGGGCAATTATGATAGTTATGAAGAAGCACAACTTGAATGTCTTAAAAAATTAATTGAAATAGCTAAAAACAAATAACCATGAAAGAATTACTACAAAAATTATCAGAAACAGATTTAGATCCAGAATTATTCTATTCAATCAGATTAGCTAATGATATTTGTTTACAAGGACATATGACAAAAGAAACATATGATAAATTAAAATCATTAGAGTATAAAATGAGTTTTGATTTTGAAAATGATTGGTTATTTGCAGAAAAAGACAATGTAAAAATCGTTTTAACTTTCAAAATGCCATAATGAAAAAAAAACTTTTTGATATCTGGGATATTATTTCTTCTTATATACAATATATCTTACTTCATAAATGGAATAAGCTAAATTATAGACATATAAGATTTATTGAAGAAGCTAATTGGGCAGCGAATAACAATATTAAAAGAAGATTGCTTAAAAAAATAAAGTCTAGAAATAAATATTCGGATAATTTAGATTTTTATAGATCCAATAAGATATGTGAAAAACATAATTTGATATTAGGTAAAAATAAATATTGTCCTAAATGCTCGGAAAACAATAATATTTAATAAATTCACAGTAATATGAAAAAACAAAAAAACAAAAACATAATTGAAAAAGCTCACGAAATAGTTTATGAAAGAGCTCAAGAAAAAGAAAGACAATATGGACCTTTTATTGAAGGCATGGAAAGAGCTGCTGATATTTTTTCAGGAATGACAGGAAAAAAAGCTACTGCCGAAGACATGTATAAAGCTTTGATTGCATTAAAACTTTCTAGACAATCTTATAACCATAAAGAAGACAATATTCTTGATGCAATCGCATATTTAGCCTCAATGAATGATTATTTAAATTCTAAAACCAAATAAATGAAAAAGTACAACACAACTGATTTAGATCCGGAATCTACATTTGAAAGACATGTATTTCATAGAGATCAATTTGCACATTATTTAAGATGGACACACATTCTAAAAGAAGCTAAAATTGACGATACAGTAGTTGATTTTGGTTGCGGAAAAGGAAATCTTCTTGAAGTTCTTTATAGAAATAGATTTAAATGTAAAAGATTTGTCGGTCTTGATATTCGTAAAAAGACTATTGATCAAGCAAAAGAAAAATATGAGAACGTAACATGGGCTGAATTTTATGATCAAGATCTTATTGTACCTACTATGGAATTTAATTTTAATGCTGATAAAGTTTGTTCTTTTGAAGTAGCGGAACATGTAGGCAAACAAAACATAGATAAGTTCTTATTGAATTTTAGATCATGTGGGCATTCAAATGCAAAATATTATTTATCAACACCTAATTTCGATGAGAAAGTAGGAGCAGCTGGAAATCATACCTATGACTCCGGAGATGGTAGAGGTATTGCAATACAAGAATTTGCACACAACGAATTACAACAACACATAGAAAAATATTTCACTATCGAAAAAAAGTTCGGAACTTTTGCATCTGTTAGAGATTATAAGCCAAAACTTTCTGATTGGCAAGCTAAGATGTATACAGCTCTTAACGAATATTACGATAGCAATCTTCTTTCAAATTTGATGGCTCCAATGTTTCCTGAACATTCTAGAAACACATTATGGGTATTAAAACAAAAACAATAAACAATTTAAAAAAACGATTATGGAAACTAAAGTAACAAATCAGCAATCACAAGTTGCAACACAACAATTTCAAGTAGGTCAAGACATTACCTTCAGAAATAAATTTGGAGAAATCCACACAGGTCAATACGTTAAAGATTATGTATATCCTAAAACAGGAGAAACATTTCATACCGTAAAATTAAACGGTAAACAAAGATTAGTAAGTGCTAAACAAATTAGAAATGCATCTAAATAATGAATTTGAGCCAATAAGAGAATGGGCAAGAGAACGAGGACTTTATGAAAAAGGAGATCCTAAAACTCAAATGTTGAAATTAGTTGAAGAAGTAGGTGAACTCGGAAAAGCAATATTGAAATCTGATCCAGAAGAAACGATTGATGCTATTGGAGATTGCGTAGTTGTACTTACTAATTTAATTGAATTAGCATCTATTCCTAAAGAGCTAGAATCTAATGAAAAAGAATTAACTTATCGGAAAACAACAATTGAAGATTGTATTAATTCTGCTTACGCCGTAATTGCTTCTAGATCAGGCAAGATGATAAATGGAACATTTGTAAAAGATGAAAAATACCCATAATTTTTTCTTAGGATTAGCAAGAGAGGTTGCAAAAGCTTCTTATTGTAAAAGGGCGCAAGTTGGAGCCATCATTGTGAAAGACGGTAATATTATTTCATTTGGTTATAATGGAACTCCAAAAGGATTCGATAATAATTGTGAAGATTGTAATAATACTACTAAGAATGATGTGTTACATGCAGAAAGTAATGCAATTACTAAATGCGCAAAGTCTTGTTATTCAAGCGAAGGATCTATTTTATATTGTACCATGAGTCCTTGTTTTGATTGTTCTAAATTGATCATTCAATCAGGTATAAAACAGGTTTATTTTATTGAAGCTTACAGGAATTTAGATGGAATTGATTTACTAAAAAAAGCAAATATCTATGTTGAACAAATTATACTATAATGCGACAGATGCATTTGAAGATATTTATGATGCTATCATGAATAATTATGATGCAGAAATAAATGGTACAAAAATATTGTACAACGTAGGAATTGAAATAGTAGATCCTCTAGACAGAAACATAACTACTTCTTGGAGAAAATGGAAATCTTCTTATGCAGAATATGAATTTCAATGGTATTTATCCGGAAATCCTAATGCAAAAGAAATAAGCAAAAAAGCTACAATTTGGTCTACAATGATGGACGAAAATGGAAATGTAAACAGTAACTATGGTTATCAATGGTCAAGATCTAATCAAATAGATAAAGTAATTGATTTACTTAAAAATGATCCTACAACCAGAAGAGCTAGTATTTCTATTTATGATGGCAAAGAGATTGATTTATATTCTAAAGATACTCCTTGTACATATGCAATAAACTTTCACATTAGAGATAAAAAATTATACATGCAGGTATTAATGAGATCTAATGATTTAGTTTACGGATTTTGTAATGATCAATATTGTTTTTCTCGTCTCCAAGAATTAGTTTCTGAAGAATTATCACTTCAAATCGGAACTTACTATCATTATGCTGCAAACATGCACATATATGAAAAACACTATCAAATGAAACCAATTAAAACCAATTAAAAAAAACAAAATGGAAATTAAACACATCTTAGCTTCTGTCAATGACAAAAAAGCTACAATTAGAGACACAGAATTCAAAGGACATATTCTTAATTCAGTACAGCATATCATCGTTTGGTATTCTTATTGGGACAATGAGAAATCTGAAATGCTATATAGTGGTATTCCTTATCATAGATCAAGAAATGGTAAAACTTGGTACGGAGAAAGATCTTTTCATAAACAAATATTAATGCCAAAAGTTGGAAATCCTGTATTTCATACAATTGATAGGATCACTATTATTTTCTAAAAAATTTAATTAAATATAATCATGAATAGACAAGAAAGAGCTGAGATAACTAAGCTCAAAATAGAAAAAGCAATTAATCACTTAATAGAGAATTTTACTTTTGGAGAAGCTAGAAAATTCAACAATAAAGAATTTCATACACACTTTCAAATAAGTGGATCTTTCATTACCGTGTTAAAAAAATTAAATTATATAACTTTTCCGAAAGCTGGATATTTGTCTTTAACACCTAAGATATTTGAAATATCATTAGATAAATTACGTACACAAATTAATTTGTATGCTTCTTCTAAAACAAAAGCAAAGTCAAAGCCTAAAAAAATTAAAAAGCCAAAACAGAAATCTATGCCTGTATCAGTATTCAATTATATGAATTCTATTGCCAATAATGAATGGAGACCAATTTCTGAACATGAATTTAACATGATTGAAAATGAAGAAGATTCAGCAATTAAAAAGTCTGATTTTAATAGTGCTTCTGTGAAAATGCTTTTAATTCTTGAATCACATTTTAGATTTAAAGAGTTTAGAAAAGAGTTAGATGGAGAAGAAAAAGAGCTATTAAAAGGCATCCAATTATGCTTAAAATCATTTGAATATTAAAGCTTTCTCTAATATGTTAAAATATGTTAATTTTTGTTAAAAAAAGGCCCAAAAATGTGCCCGGAATGGGCAAAAGTTAGTATATTTAACAAAACCATAAAAACCATAAATTTATCAAACCATGAAACAAAATCTCAAAAAGATCATTAAAGAATTCATCTTTGGACGAAGAGTTCAAGGTGAACCTGCATTTGTTAATTTAAACAAGTTTAAGACTATTGAACCACCTAATGTCCCTGGTAATTATGATGACTTAAAATGGGCTCAGGAATTCAAAATTGCTTCACAACTTAAAAGAACAACTGTATGATAGTTCAATCTAGAATTTTAGGTCAATCTGATAATTCAGGAAATGATCTTCTAATGAGAGTTTTTACTGATGAAAATAGTGAAGATGTTGGTGCGAGTGTTTATTTGAAACTTAAAAAAGAATCTAAAAAACGCTCACTAGGTAATTTATATTTCAAAAGTAGAAGTTTTTATGTGGTTAGAGATACAGCTAAACATCTTCACCGAGCTTCCAAAAGCTTTGGATTTAACTGGACAATCTTATCTGATCCATTCTTGGATATTCAAAAAATTTATTTGAGAGTTGATAATGTAAATAAATATATCATACCTATCAATGTTATCAAAGAATATGGATTTTTCTTGAATTTCAAACAAAGCGGATTTGAGAAACAAAAATTTCTTTCATATGAATTTATTAAAAACTTTAAAGTAGAAGACAATGATCAAGAAAATTAGTGATAAGAAAAAACAGAAGATTGAAGTAGATTTAACTGGGCCAAATGGTAATGCATTTTATCTAATTGGTTTAGCAAAAAGTCTTTCCGATAAATTAGGTCTTGATGCAAAATCTATTAGAGCTGAAATGATGAATGGGAATTATGATGAATTGATAGCAACATTCGATAAATATTTCGGTGATCATGTTATTCTATATGTAAAATGATAAATGTAAACGTTAAGACACATATTAAAGAAAATAGATGGAATGAAAATACTCTTGATTGTTTTGAATTTGATGTAAATACTCCAATTCATCTTATGTTTGAGGCTATTTTTCTTAATATTCCGTTGAGTTTTGGATTTACCTGGAAAAATGTCTATAAAGTAAAACCTGCTTATTTTAAACAATATGCTTGTAGAATTTTATGCTATGTCTCTATATACAAATTATTGAGAAAACATAAAAGACTTCCAAATGATATGATTGAAGAGTTGATTGGCAAAGAAAACTTTCAACTTATTAATGAATATTATGACAGTTTTTAGTAAGTTTGATTCTTTTTTGAGCTCATTTTAAAACCATTGATCAAATGTCTAATAAAGGCAAAAAAACCACAAATCTTAAAGGATTAAAGCTCTACAATTTTCTATTAAGAGAGTTCAAAGAATTAAATGCTAAAAAACCAGATTTACAGCAGTTATCAATAAAAGAAAGAAGAAAAATTGTTAAAGAGCAATTATTTCCAAAATTCAAAATTGCAACTAAATTTTCTATTAGAAGCATTAGAACTGATATTAATGCTTTGGTTCGTGCTTTACCACCTAAAGAGATTTGTAATCCTTTATTAATTCCACCTGAATTACTTGGCCCTATTGAATATTATGAAATTGATAATTGGATTAGAACTTTTTTACCGGCATGTTTAGATATTAGAGTGAATGCAGGTGTACTTGGAAAAACTAAAATATTCAATACAGACAATTATAGTTATTATTTTGATGGTGTTTCAGAATTAGTTGAAGACATTAGAGAATATTTAGTAGAAGATGAATCAGGAATTGCTCAATTTGACGGAGTTGTAAAATTAAAATCAAGAAAAAAGAATGATGGTAATCCTGCGAATTATTTTATAGATTTTATTTTAACAATTAATAATGTACCGCAAGATATTTCAACAGGTGTTAATTATGATCTTAGTCCTAAAGAAGAGAAAAAGAGAGATAACATTACCAATTATCTTTACGGTAAATTAAAGACTTTTAAAAAAGAAAAAAGAAAAAAAGCAAGACAAGCAAAAAAATTAAAACCTAAAACAGAAAAAGAAATAAAACAAAATGAAGCTATTAAAAAAGCTTTAGAAGATTTAAAAGCTATTTACAAATCAGGAGCTTTATCCAAGGGTCAATATGAAGCTTTTAAGGCCGAGATAGTTAAAAACAAAAAATAAAACCATGAAAATATTAGATACGGTATTCATCAGAAATGATGGTGCGGAATCAATGTTATTGAAAATAAAGAATTCTTTACGTAATCAAAAAGCTTATTTCAGAAAAGGATCTTTTACAAATGAAATTATCTGGGGAACTAGAAAGTTTGTATTTCCTACTAAGAAAAAAGCTAATTTAAATAATGCATGGATTTTTAGAATTGTTTATAATGATGTTGAAGCTTATTGTATGGATAAAAATATAAAAGCAAAACAGCATTTACCGGCCGTATTGTGGAATGATGAAACAAAATTAAAAAAGATAAAATCTAAAATGACTGGAACTGATTTAGATCATGCTTATTGGAGAATTGCTTTTTTAAATAATTATATCACAGAAAAAACTTATCAAAAAGGTCTTTTAATTAAAGATAAGTCAATGAGATTAGCAGCTTTGGCAAATCTTTCTTCTTCAAAAGAATATAAAATTGTTGTTAATGGTGAAATAACCGACAAATCTATAATTGTAAAATTTGAGCCTAAATTTCAAAGACTATATAACAATATAAGATATGAGTGTTTTGAGCATATGAATAATCTTGCAACAATGCTCGGAGATGATTTTGTTTGTTATAGAACAGATTGTATTTATTATAAAGACACTAAAAAAAATAGAGATTTAGTTTATACTTATTTAGATAGTGTGGCTATGCAGTACAAACAATTAATTGATGTTACTTTGCCTGATGAAAAAGAAGAGCCAGAAAGCACAAACTCTCTGACTCTTTAAAAAACTTATATGGAATAACTAAGAAAAACAAATCTATGCAAAATAATTTCAAAAAAGAAATCTTTGATAATATTTATAAAAATATTAAAATAATTTGTCCTGATAAAACTGAAGCAGAACAAAGACAAGCTACAGATTTGATCACTAATACAGTTATGGATTTAATGATTGAAAATGGTCAAAGACTTAGAGAAATGATTAATAAAGCTGTTTTAGATCGTGAGAAATTTGTTTCTCAATATCAAGAACATATAGATTTTTTGCATAAAAAAATTAAAGTAGTTATTGAGAGTTACAAAGAACACGGAGTTGTAACTTATGAAATAGATAATGTCAAAAGAAAAAGTGTAATGAAAGGAAGAAGCATTGTACTGAATGAGACTATTAATTTCTTGAACGAATTAAATGATCAAGTTATTAATTATTATCAAAATGTTTATAATATTACAGAAGATTCTCAAATAGAAGTTAATATTCAAAAAAATTTATTTTAATTTTAAAGAAAAAACATGAAATTTTATTTAAACCAGAAATCTTTGCCGATTATTAGAAGGTGTCAGAATTGTAGATTTTATAAAAACACGGTACAAACCTGTTTGCTTAATAAAGTTTCTTCTGCTTATGATCACCGAAAAATGATTCATCTAAAAGTATCGGATAATTTATATTGTCCTTCTCATGAATTTTTTAATGAGCAAGAACTTATTGATGGAGCTATTGAAGTAGAAATAGGATCTATTCAAGAGGCAATGGATATGATTAATGAAAGAAAAACACTTAATACAACAAAGAGAGATTTATATAACGAATAATCAACAAAACCATAAAAATGAAAAAACCAAATTTAAGTCAAAGTCTTCTTAAAGAATTTGTAGACTATTACGATCAAAATGTAAATGGTTGCGGACTTGCAATCAAGAAAAGATATTTTGACGGAATTCAAACACCATCTTCTGATGTTCAAAGATTAGGAGCTTATTTTGAATATGCAGCTACCGGATATCACCATCCTAATAGTCCTGCTCCACAACCTGATTATGTTTATATCGGAACTCCAAAACAAAAATTAGCTGTTGATTATGAAAGAGCTCAAAAAGCAGCTTTACTTTATAAAGACATAATCAAGAAAAATAATATTGAAGTAACAAAAATTGGTGAATACATGTTGTTCAATGGTTGTAGTGGCATAAGTGACATTAGAGCAAATTGGAATGGAGAACCTTGCGTTATCGATATAAAATATACTTCTTTATTCGATGATAAATGGAGTGAATATGGTTGGCATACAGAATCTTTAGTTTACAAATCGAAAACTTTACTTCAACCTATTCATTACAAATATCTTATAAAGAATTTAGAAGGAATTGAAGATATTCCATTTTACTTTTTTGTTTTTAATTCTAAAGATCCAGAAAAAGCTAAGATCATTAAAGTTAATATTCAAGAAGAGCATTTACTCTTGCATGAAACTAAATATGTAGAGAAAATGAAAAACTATATTCAATTTTTCTTTGATAATCCAGATAAATTAGAAGCAAGACCAAACTTTTTAAGATGCAAAGATTGTCCTTTCTTTAATGAATGTGATAAAAGAGCTGAAACACCTTTAATAGAAGAAATTTTTTATTAAGATGTTTAAATACAAATGTTATTTATGCGGACAAATAGTTTTCTTAAAACAAAATGCAAAGTTTGTAAAATACTATTGTGAGTCTCGCAATTCTTGGACAAAATTATACCGAGTAAAATGAGAAAAAGAAAATTTGAATTTACAAAAGAAAAAGAAGAAATTCAAGATAGGATATTTGTTACTTATCATTATAATGTAGAAAGTATAATAAATGAAGAAGATTTTCATGGCCGTCAAATAATTGATGAAAGTGAAGTAACAGATCTATTTATTGAAGCCGTATATGTATGGATAAATGAAGATTATGCAGAAGTAAAATTTGATGCAATAACTTCAGAGCAATTAATGTATATAGAAAGCAAATTGAAATTTTAAAATATGAAAAACTTATATAATAAAATTATAAGCTTTTTTAAAAGTATATATTTATATCCGTTTTCTATATATGCTATCATAGAAATTTATTTGTATGCTAAAAAATTGAATATTCCTTTTATGAGATTTTTAGCAGATGATAATTGGATTCAAGAATATATTGACGTGAACATAAAAAAAGGCTATGAAATTAGCACAGGAGTCTGGATTTTTATTTATATTGTATACATTCTTTTAAAATAAACATAAACAAAAAAACATGAAAAAAACATTTCAACAATTGGAATTTGATACTAATAATCAAGTATCAGAATCAGAAGAAGCAAAAACAAATGATGAGCCAATTTTACATCAAGAAGAATTAGTTGTAGAAAAATTGCAAGAAGCTCCAAAAGAAGAGCAAAAGCAATTAACTCCTATTCAAAGATTCCAACAAAATATCGAACAGTATGAGCAATCTGTTTTACCTAATCTTTTAAAGAAACACAATATTGATCCTGCTCAATTCAAACAAATTGTACTTTCAGAAATAAAAAAGAATCCTAAGTTATTAGAAGCTTTTATGTCTAATCCTGCTAGCATGTTTGCATCTATTTTGGCTGGAGCTGAAATTGGATTAATTCCTTCCGATATGCTTGGAGAATTTTATCTTATTCCTAGACGCATAGATAATAAGGCTGCGGTCACTCCTTTAATTGGTTATAAAGGTTTAGTAAATATTCTTTTAAGGTCAGGAGAGATAACTAGAATTCATACAGAGGTTGTTTATGAAGGTGAACACTTTGAACCTATATATGGATTAGAGCCAAATATCGTTCATAAGCCTAATTTTAATCTTCCAAGAACTTCTGATAAAGTTAAATTTGTTTATGCTGTTGCTAAAATGAAAAATGGAGAATATCAATTTGCTGTACTTTCTAAATTAGACATTATTAATATTCAATCTTTATCTAGATATAATAATGATCTATATTTTAATGATAAAAAAGATCCTAACAAATGGATGATAAGAAAAATTGTATTAGTACAATTATCTAAAATGTTACCTAAAGATTATTACAGTAAAAAAGCGGTAGAAATGGACGGTCAATTAGAAGGAGGTGCAATGCTTGTATTAGATGAAGATAATCAAGTTAAAATTATAGATGGTAAAAAAATATCTACACTTAAGCAAGCCTCTGTTTCAAACACATTAAATTCTTTACCGGAAATACCTCAATAAATTAATTAATAAAAAAGAAATAAAATCAATGCACATAGTGTTAATACAAAAAATGATATTTCTAAAGAAAAAGAATTAGATTCTGAATAAAATTTATTTCTTAAAATTAAAATCCCCTTTTGTTTTTAGCATTAGGGGATTTTTTATTAGAACATAGATGGGTAGTATTCTTTTAATTTATTTGGATCAAATTTACTTTCATTTTCTTTTAAATATTGAAAATAATCTTCGTATATTTTTTGCATTTGCTCATCATTATAAACTTTAAGTAATTTCTTTGGAGCGATGTCATTACTAGCTTTTTTGTGGTTTTCAAAATTATCAGGATTATCTATATCTCCACTTTGTTTATGTGGTGCATCCATAGCATCACCATCATTCCAATTAAAACAATAACTCGGTATACAATCATCGTCATTTTCAAATAATTCTCCGTTATCACGCATTTTAGTATACCAACCAAGCCCTTCTTTACCTGTTTCTAATAAATAACCATACTCACGTACTTTTTTAATATCTGCAATAACACTTGCTTCCATTGTGTTTCTAACTAATCTTAAATTATTACCACTATAAAAAAAAGAATAAGCAGGTTTAAAAGAAGGAAGATTTGTACTTTCTATTTTGTCAATTCCTTGTCTAATGAAATGCGGTAGGAAAATATCATCATCATCCCAAGTTATTGTATAATCACCAGTTGCATGTGTTAATGCATCACGTCGTATTGCCCCTACATTTGTGTAAGGCTCATTAGTTACAGAATCTATATTTGCATTTATCATTATAATATTAATGTCTTTAAGTATAGCAGCTTCATAAGGATCATAAATATGATGGTTTTTAGGGAGAACAGTTGTATAAGGATTTTCAACATCTGTATTATATATTATAAGTTCTTTGTTTGGATAATCTTGAGCTAAAAAACAATTCATTGCTCTTTCTACACACTTAAATCTTCTATAAGTGCACATTACTGCAGAAACTTTTGGTAATTCTTTAAACATCAGTATATTTTTTTGGTTCTTTATGTTGTTTTGTATATTGTGTTGTAACTCTTTCTCCGATATTTTCTATGTAATATTTTTCTTCTTCATCTAGATTTTCTAGATCAATATAAAAAGGAACGTGTTTACAAATAAAATCTGGTTTACATATTCTTAAAGATTTGTACATATTATCTCCAATATTTCGCATCAATGAAAATGTAGTATCGGTATCTGCTTTATAAATATCTGGCTCAACTTCTTCTAACCACCAACGACCTTCGTTACGTATAACTTGATTTTTGTATCTATAGTGATCTGGTAAATCATTTATTTTTATTCCTAAAGCTATTTTATTCATCTCATATTTTTGCATAAGATTATACATAAATATTTGATAACTATATGGCATGTTTAAATTTAATTCAAGATCAGAATCTGTATAAATAAAATAATCTCCTAGCTCTTTATAAATACCAGTAGACCAAACAGCCAAATGTCCTTCATTTTTTAAATATCTAATATCTATTTTATCTTCAACTTCTTTATACCATTTGATTAATGGATCATATGTTGAATCATTGTCTAGAATTATTATCTCTTGATTTTTATTTAAACTCAAAAGATGCTCAACCATATTTTTAGTAGTGGTAAGTCTGTTTCTATTATTGATAATTATAGGAAACATTTTATATAAAATCGTAGTTTACAAAATATCCGTAATTGTCATCTCCGCATAAAAACTTCATTTGCGGGTATCTTTCTAAAAATATTTCTTTTGTTAAATCTGGTTGATGGTGAGTTTCATATACATTATCAAATTCAGTGCCTTGCTCAAACATGTATGGTACTGCTACTAAGCATATTTTATCTTTCGCAGTTATTTTATCTAATAAATTTTTAGCTTGTAAAAAAGTCATATGCTCTAATACATCACCCATTATTAAATAATCATATTCATCAAAATCAGTTTCTAAAATATCTCCTATTATAACATTTTTATAAATATCTTGTAGATTAAACATGTGTAGATAATTAGGAAATATTTCTATAGCATCTATATTAGGGTATTCATCTCCTAATAAAAGTGCGTATGTTCCTGATCCAGCACCTACGTCTAAAATTTTTACTGATTTTTGCACATTTTTAATAAAGTGTTTTTTCACTTCATCTTTAAATAAACTATAACTATAAGGCATATTTAATTTTTAGATTTCCCATTTATTTAATGGACAAGCTTGTATTCCTTTAGGACTAAAAACTTTTCCTTTTGTTGCACATCCACATTCCGAGCAATATGCAATCATGGCATCAACCCACTTATCACATTCCATACATGTCTTTAATCTCATTTCTGCTATGCTCTTTTGCTCTTCGGTAGGATTTGCCATAGTAGAATAAGATTGTATTATTTCTTTGATTTTGCTTATCGTAAACATGATTTTTCTCCTACTGATTTTATTAATTCATAATATTTATAACTGCACCTATTTTTTAAATAATTTTCTTCTTGGATATCATAAGGCAATTTATTTCTGTAATCTGCTTTATAAAATAAATCTTTAGAAGATTCATGAGTGACTCCAGCATTATGCATTATATAGTTTTCTTCCCATTTGCTTATATCATCAGTGGCCCAGGCAAAATTTAATTCTGGAATTACATTAGTATTATAACCTCTCATCCAAGCATTCCACGCAATTGACCACATATCAGAGCACCAAATTTGTAATTCATGATATTTAGGATCTAATATTTTTTTTGCAATATTAAGTTCTGTTACTTCTTTAAATAATTTTTCACAATCTTTTTCTACCTTATCCCAGAAAACCCAATCTACTTTTTTCATTAAGTATTGAGCTCCACCTGCTTGATTTTCTTTTTTCTTTACTAATTCAGGGTGTATACCAATTACTTCACACATTAAATTTAATACATCACCACCTTTTGATTCTACATAATTATATCCTAAATAACTTATTGTATCAGAAACATACCAATCTAAATCATCTCCGCAAAGATCATGAATAAAATCAGGATATTTTGTAAATATTATATCACAATCATGATAAAAAACACATTCTTCTTCTAATTGCGGAAATTTTTTAAAATGTTGTTTTAATATGTTAGGTCTTATTGAAGAAGTATAACTAAAAGGATATACTCTTGTATCTTGATAATAAAAAAATTCAGCAACGTCTTTATAACGTTCTTGAACTTTATTCATCACATTTAATTTATCTTGGAAATCAGGCTCATTTGTATTATAAGCTACAAGAATATCTATTTGATTATTTTTATGGATATTCAATGTCTTAAAATTCTCTAACATTACTTCTATTTGCCAAGCAAAATAAGGTATTGCAGGCTGAACACACATAAATGTTACATTCTTGGTTTTCATGGTTCTTTTTTTATTAATAAAACTCTCCAAATATACTAAATTCTTTATTTATTATTTACTTAATTGATCAATTTCTTGTGCGATCTCTTTTGCTTGATTTGATTTTACTGAATGTGCACCAGCATCAGTAGTAAAATAACCGAGTTTACTTTTCATAACATAAACTCCTAAGTCTTTAAATCTTTTATAATAATTATCAAATCTAGTTTCTAAAGCTGATTTACTTAAAGATCCACTCCAACCATATGATCCTCCATAAATATAAATAGTTGCTTGTGGAAATTTTGTTTTTATCATATTCACAAATCCATTTACATCATCTTTAGTACTAAATTGTCCATTTGTTCCAATAGATATAAATACTCTTGATACGGTATTGTCTATTGATTTATTTTTTAGAGCATTCATTACATTAGCAAGTGTCCATCCACTTTTAGCTAATCCATTTTCAGCTTTAGCATTTTTAGTAATAAATGAAATTCCTACACCATGGCTATCTCCAATAATTATATTTCTTCCTTTCTTTGAAACTACAGGAGGTTTTTCATCTTTTGATTTAAAAGATTCTATTACAACAATAATAGTTACAGCAATAAAAAAAGCTATAAAATAATTTTTGCCTTTATGTGTAGACATTATTTAGATTTTTTAATAAATAAATATCCAGATAATAGTAATAAACTGATACCAGCAATTAAACTTAAAGTTGTATTTCTGAATTTTAATGTATCTCTTTGATCAATAAGTGTATATGTAAAACTATTTCCATAGTTTTTTCTACTTATTTTAGCCAATGTCATCATATCCATGAAATCAGGTATGTTTCTGAATACTTGACAACCTGCACTATCTAAACCAATAATGTCTTCATTATTTTTTCCCTTAGTAGATTTATGTATATTAATACCGTATAATCCAGTTTGCGTTGGAGCAAAATAATTAATTAAAGCATTTCTATCGTTATCGCGAATTACAGTAACCGGTTTTGCTTGAACAAGAGCTTCATATTTTCCTCTATGTAATCCTAATTGATAAGCATCTTTATATTGTCCGCTTTTTAAAACAGCCGCGCCTTTGATATTTATTGGAGATTTTAAAAAAGAAGTAGAAGGATCTGTAGTACCAGGAACTACTTTACCTCTTAAATTTCCTTTATCATCATAAATAAAATATGCAAGAAGATCATCAAATTTATCTTGATTAGTTGCTGATGAATTTCTTACGCCAATTATATTTAATTTATTAGGTCTTTTGTCTATTTTATAACCTAATTTTTCTGCTGATTTTATTATATCGGTGAGTTTACGGTCCATTTTATTTTTTTTATTTGAGCGTTTATTTTATATACTCATCATATAATCCTCTAAATATAGATGCAATAGTATCAGTACCTGCTGAACCTAATTCTGTTAAAACACTTATTGAATAAAAATTACCTCCTACATTAAGCCATCCCGTATCGTGATTAGAAGATTCATAAGTGCCCGTTTTACTTCCTATAAATAATGAAGTTGGTAAATACTTCCTACTTTTTGAAGCACTTGTTTGACAAGATGAGGTTACTCTAAATATTACTTCAGCTCCATCAAATCTATTGTGGCAAACGTCAGACCAAAATTTACACATATCTACTGCATTCGCATTATTACCCATACCTCTTGCTGATTGCATAGTATATCCCATTTTTTTAGACCAATCATTTACAGCATTAGCTCCTCCTGCCAAGTTTTGTAGTGGTGTCCAAACATCATTGTTACTCTTAACTAATAATTTTATAACATTATCATAATCAGATTGATTAGGCAAATTGCCTTTAAATTTGTCAAGTGCTGCTGAAGCTACAATAACTTTTGGAACTGAAGCTCCATACACATTCTTATTAGCATTTGAGCTTTTTGCTATTAGTGTATCTTTTGATATATTATAAATAGCCCAATAGACTTTAGGATTCTTTTTTGCAGATTGATATTTAGATGCAGAATAACCACTGCTACCGATACCTTTGTTTCTACTTAATTTTATTCCTGCTTTTGAAGCTATTGCTGATAAGTTAACACCTTTCATTGTAGTAAAGAAATTAGTGGCTTTACTCCAATTATCCGCTGCTAGTCTAAATATTTGTTTCTTTTTAAAATAAAGAACAAGCCCAATCACAAAAATAGAAATTAAGCCCGTGTAGATATATTTATCGTATTTATTATCTTGCATCTATTCTACAATAATGTCTTCTAATTTTAATTCTTTTTTTAACTGATCTAGTGTCATAGATCTATATTTATCTCTATTTTCTTTTGTATCAGGCAATCCCAATTGTATTACATAATATGATAACAAAGTTTCTTTTGCATCTTCTTTTGAATCATATCCTTTATCATAAAAAGATTTTTTAATTAAAAATCCTCCATAAAGTACTGCACCAATGGCAAATATGGCTATTATAATTTTTTTTATTTTCATATTATTTAGTAAAAAATAGTTTATTTAATTTATTTAAAGCAGATCCTTGATCATTTGCATTTAAGAATTGCTCTTTTGTAAAAAGAGTATAAACAAAGAAATTGCCATAGCCTTTTTTAATATGATCATTTGCCCAAACACCTAAAGTATCTAACGTTTTTAAATTAGCAAATATTTGACAACCTGCTGAATCGCTATAAAAATTAGTGCTAGACCATGATCTATGTATACATGTATCTGTAGAAGTAGAAACCTTTACTCTACCCGCTTTTAATGCAGCATCAAAAAAAGAAGATAATGGTAATTTTTTTTCTTTTGCAGTTTTAATTTCTTGTAGTGATGGATTCCATCTGTATACTGGCATAGGTCTTGTAGGGCAAAAAGCAGGATAAGGCCTCCAATTTTTATGGTTTTTACCAATATAGTTGTATGTGTGTTGCCCTTCTTTTACATAAGCTGTACCACCTGCTCTAGAAGCTAATGAATCTACAGTAGTTTGTACATATTTAGGACTTGGATCAGTTGAGGCTGCGGCGGATATTAATTCTAAAAAATTTAAATTATTAATTCTTATACCACCTAAATAATCATCAGGTAAAGAAGTATCACAAGTTGAAACTCTAATACCCCATAGATCTAAATAATGAAATCTATTTTTTTGAATAAATCTATTATATGATTGAGGATAATACATTTTATAGCAATTGGCTATTGTTGTTGTATTAATATTTATTCCGTTTATTGCAGACATTTTACTTAAACTATTTTGTATTTATTTATATAAAACTTTATTCAATTAACAAGATGTTTGTGTAGTTAATGTTCCATTACCACCTGTAATTAGCCAATTATTTACACCATCAGCATAGTAGTTATCAGGAACAACAGTTGTTAAAGAAGGGTCTTGGTAAACTATAACTCCATTAGCAAGTGTTGGAACTGCTGCATAATAAGTTAAAGGTGTACCTGCAAAATCAATACAAGCTAAAGCTCCGCTAGATGAATCAACTCCTAAAGGAAAACCATAAAACGCTGCAGTAGTAGTTGTTGTGGTTGTACTAGTTGTAGGAGGCAATGTTGTAGTTGTTGTTGTTGTACTAGTTGTAGGAGTTCCTGTTGTAGTTGTAGTTGTAGTACTAGTTGTTGGAGCAATAGTAGTTGTTGTTGTTGTTGTACTAGTAGTAGGAGTTCCTGTTGTTGTTGTAGTTGTTGTACTAGTTGAAGGAAGAGTAGTTGACGTTGTTGTTGTACTAGTTGTAGGAACTCCTGTAGTGGTTGTAGTTGTTGTACTAGTTGAAGGAAGAGTAGTTGACGTTGTTGTTGTACTAGTTGTAGGAACTCCTGTAGTGGTAGTAGTTGTTGTACTAGTAGTTGGTCCACTAAAACAATCATTTATATTTCCATATATATTTACATCATCTTGAGTATATAAATAATTTATACCACCAATAAGCTCAGTACAGAAAAAACCAAAACCTAATTCATTAAGTGCAGATAAATAAGAAGTTAAAGAATTTGCTGTGAAATTAAACTGATATGAAATACCATTAATTATTATACTACCTGTACCACATGATATATCAATTGTTTGAATATTCCAAGAATACTTTGTAGTTGCATTAATAGAATAAATGTTCTGTTGCATTACTGGAACATTTAAATCACAGTTTGTGTTATTTTGTACACTAAACTGTACAAGTTCTTTTTTCATTTCCATAAACTATTCTTCGTCTATTATGTAATTACAATAATCTTCAAAAAAAGAAACTCCCTCTAATTTTTCTACTGTTTCAAAATTATCATCTCTAAATCTATCAAAGAATCCACCCATATATGCAATTAATGCAAACATTTTAAAATAAACAATACTATTTGCAAAAGAGGTAAATGTTAAAGAAGAAAAACCATTAAATATTATTTCATCAGGATTTACTTTATCATAATACAATGAAGGCAAAAATTGATATGGATCAACTGCAAATGGTAAATATTTAGATATTTGATCACCTGAGTTATTTTGACGTATATAAAAGATTGGTTGATTAATTTGTTGAAAATTTTGTCCTGATATATAAAAAAAAATAGCTCCATAATTAAAAGTACCAAGGCTATTTATAAGTTGATTATATGTAATAGTAGGAGTAGTTACGGTTAAACTTGAAGTAGCACTTGTTATACTTGGTGGCAAAACAGTCACCATCGGCAATAAAGCAGTACTAGTTGTTGAAGGTAACAAAGCCATTATTATATTATTTTATTTCCTTTTAAATCAGAAGCAAAAAGTTTTCCGCTTCCTTTATCTTTATGAACTCTTAATCCGAATTCTTTAGCAAATTCTTGATTCATCTCTCCTAAAAAAGAAACAGACTCACCTGCCTTTTGAGCTTCAGAATATGCTGTTAAAACAATAGCAGCATTTTTAGCTTCTTCTTCTGATACCACTTTAGATTCAGAAACAGTTGAAGAAGATTTTTTTGTTTTTCCTTCTACAGGCATTATTTTTTTAAAAGCCCAATACACTAATAATCCACCACCAAATATTAATATAATTTTTTTAATGTTTGTATTCATTATTTATTTTTTTTTACAATTAAATAAGTGGCAATAATTATTATACCAAATGAAACTAAATAAAAAGTTCCTCTTTTCATTCCCATTACATAATCTTCTTGCAATCTATTTTTTTTAGATGTATTTAAAATATCTAAGGCATTATTTGTTTCTTGAGGAGTAACAATTCCTTTTTTTGCAAATAAATTATTTAATAGATCTTGGATTTTTTGCTGATTTTTATTTAGTAATCCTAAAGCTGCTTCTCCATATTTACCTTCATTGATAGCAGCAGAAACAGAATCTAATTCTGATTGTATTTGCTTAATCAATAAATCTTTTTTATCAGGTGTTAAAATCTGATCTTTCTTTATTTCTGACATATTATTTATTTCTTTTTACTAAAATAACTACTAATCCAATTACAACAATAATACCGGCTATACCTGCAAGAGTGTATAATGTTTTTTTAGTTTTTTCTTTTTCTGCTTGTAATCTTCCTAATGCATCAATTCTAGCTACATCTAATTTTCCTAAAGTATCACCTAAAATTTGTTGTCTAGCTGATTCACTATTAGCATCATTTAAAGCTTTACTCAATGCGGCTTTTTGATCATAACTTAAAGAAGCAAGATTTTGTTCAAACTTACGTCTTTTATTCATATCACTTATTCCTGCAATTGCATTTGCAATATTTGCTACTGATTCTGCTGCAGCTAATCCTACTCCTAATGGAGTAGCAGATAAAGCGGCTGAAGATGGATTTATTGATGACATTTTTAAAAAATTAAAAATTTATTTTAAGCTCTTTTTGCAATTAAAACAACAAGACCAATACCTACTAAAATAAAAGCTCCTGCTGCTAAATAAGTATTTGTTCTTTTCTTTTTTTCTTTTTCAGTAACACTAGCAACTAATAGATCAATTCTTTTTGATTGTAAATCAGTTAAAACATCTCTAAGTATTTTTATTCTTTCAGTCTCACTATTAGCTTCTAAAAGAGCTTTATTTAAAGCTGATTGTTGATCTGAATTTAATAAATCTAAATTTTGAGAAAATTTTCTTCTTTGATTTGCATCACTTATACCAGCAATAGTTTTTGCTATATCAGTAACAACTGATGTACCACTAGCTATTGAACTAGAAACATTTGCTGAAATTATAGATTTATCTACACCTGATATTTTTGACATAATTCTTTATTTATAGACTTATAGTCTTATAGGGTTTTTTATACCTGTAGACTCTGATCTTAATTTCTCTGTGCCAAATTTTAATCTATATGCTATATCTTTTTTTTTTTCGATTGCATCAATTTCTGCTTGGCTATCTACTTGTGTTTTACCTGTTGCTGCTTTTAGTGCATTTAATGTTTCAGTACCAAAATCACCATCAGCTCCAAACTTTGGTAGTTTATCAACACCAAGTGCTAATTGTAACTTTTTCACTAAAGCACCTTTTGAACCTTTTTTTAATGGGAAAGTGCTATCTGGTACAGATGTACCACCACCACCTGTATCTACATTTCCATTATTGTCTAATACAGAATTTGTTTTACGTAAACTACGTATAATGTAATATCCTCCAACAATAGCTAAAACTACTGGAATGATATATTTTTTATTAAAAGTCATACAAAAAATTTTAGTATAAAATTAACTCAAATAATACAAATTATTAAAATTTTTTTTAAAGAAAAAACCCGATATTAAAAATACCAGGTTTAATCCCAATCTATATTAAAGATTGTTCCGGGGGCATGGGTAATATTTTATTCTTTTAATCCAAATTTAATCCATTTATACCAAACACGTTCATGAATATAATATTGAATTGGCTTATAAATTAATTCAGCAATACCAAACGCGGCACCAATTTTTACACTTCCGGTAAATAACCACATTATAAGAAATCCTATTAAAGTACTTATAATTCTATAGCTTATTGTTTTAGCTATGTGTCTTTTAGCTGATACTGCCATTATGTAATTGTTGTAATTGTTCTCTAATTTTAGTTGCTGATATTTCAGCTATTTCCGGTGGAACTTGTAATTGTTCTACTTTATATCCAACATCTCTGCCATAATAAACTCCTTCAATATCTGGCATAATTCTAATTTCCATCATTCCAGAGCTAATCCATGCATAAGTCTCAGGATCTTTTGTAAACATATCCATTACTTCTTTTGCAGTGTAAGGATTTTTTTTATCTGTTGGAACATCTCGGATCCAAACTAATACAGGTATACTTTCTTCTATTTTTTTATTAAATAGAAATTTGTGACCCTTGTGAAGCGTTTGATATCGCCCTATGAAAAGCGCGTATTTTTTCTGTACATTGCTCGATGTCATTAGTAGTAGTATTTAAAGTTAATAAATTAGGCATTTCAAATTCATTTGGAAATTCAAAATCTTTTACATGATTTGCTTCTCTTCCACGTTCTTCTGTATATGTTAAATAAACCCAAATAACTTGATCAGGATTTAATTCATTCAAATAAGTTCTGGCTTCTTCTAATGGAAATACAGCACTTATTAATATTACATTAAATTGTTTATTTAAAAAAGTAGCAATATCACTTATCCTATTAAGATTTTTTATTCTTCCTTCTCTAGAATAATCTTTGTTTTTAAACATTTCTCTTATATCATCTCCATCAATAATAGGAATTGAAAGTCCATATTCTAGAAATATTTCTGTTTGATAATTTTTAGCTAAAGTTGTTTTTCCTGAATGAGGCTGTCCAAATAGTACAATGATCATGGTATTATATGATTTATTTTTTCAAATTTTTCTTTAGGTATACAAACACAATCTAGACATTTTCCACTTGTAGTTTGATAAGGTATTCCTTCTTGAAATCTTTTAACTATATATCCAAGTGATTCTATTTTTTCTTGAAGTTCTTTTTCGCTAGTTCCGGCTTCTTGAAGTAAATCATCTTCAAATTCTACAAATAAATAAGGCCTATGTTTTTGTATTGTTTTTTCTGCCCCTTTAATTACATTTAATTCATATCCCTGTACATCAATTTTAATAAAAGCTACATCATTAAATTCAAAGCTATCAAGCATTAATTGAGTTATCCATTCTTTATCAGCTTTCATTTGTGTTGATGAAAAATCCAATGATTGATTTTTCTTATTTACCTTTATATTTCCAAAGTTTACATTACCACTATCATAGTAATTAGATTTTTCCATATATATTGTATCGCAAACATTTCCTAAAGCAAAGTTGTAACAATACACATTATCTAAACCGTTCATAAATACATTTCCGCATAATTGATAATATATTAATCTTTGTGGTTCAAATGAAAATACCTTTCCGTTATCTCCAACTAAGTGAGCAAAATCTACGGCAAAAGATCCATTATTAGCACCTATATCAATGACTTCTCTCCCAATGGTACTTATATTGTTTTTTGCAATAAACTCAAACATATATGGCTCGTATTGCCAACCGTTAATGATACTTGAACTTACTGCATTATCATTAGGAAATAAAGCAAACTTTAGATTATTAGTTATGTGTTTTACAATAAAATCTCTTTTGGTAGACTGATATAATCCAATCTGAAATTTATTTTTCATTATTTTTTATAGTTAAATCTATTAAAGAACCATTGATAATTATCCCATATCCAATTAGTAACATCTGTACCTAAAACTTTTTTAGCTTGTGAATGAGGTAATTCTAATTTTTGTTTTATTGTATGGTCACCAAATACTCCGTATACCTCATCGTCTTCTACAGTAATTTGCTCAATGTTATCAAAATCGTGAGCATAATAAGGAAGTTCTAAAAATTGATAAATTCTATTTAATTCTGTTTCTGGATATAAACACAGATCTTCAAATTTTACAAAAAGCATATTTTTATCAAGGCCTTGCCTCATAATCTCTTGTAATCTTTCGAGAGCTAAACCAACAGGTTGAGATTGTGCCCATACATCTATTCTTTTAGGAGTTGTTGTACCTCTCATCTCAGCATGGCTTAATACGGGATTAGCTTTTAAACTGGATTTTCTAAAATTTTTTTCCATTGAGCAGAAAATATCTCTTAAATCTCTTACCATTACAATGATCTTGGGATTAGGATATATTTCATTTAAAAAATCATAGTGTATGCCCCAACCACGGCTTTTATCCATTACATATTTTTTATCTGTAATAGCATTAAAATATCCTTCCATAGCTTTATTACAAAAACCTATGAAACCTTTTTTCATTAATTCCGAGTCTTGAGCTTTAAATTCAGGACTTTCTGTGTAATTTCCTCTGGCAGCAAATACTAATTCTAATAAACCAGATGTTGGAGTAACATAAAAATCAGGGTTTTGACCCATGATATTTTGAAGTAAAGTACTTCCAGCTCTTGGTAAAGAACTTTGGAAAAATAATTTTTCTACCTTCATGTTTTTATTTTTTTAATTTTATTTAAGAAGGCAGAATAATTCTACCATCATTAATTGGTTGTATTACTTGATTTGTATGATCTTGTTTTAATGCTTTAATAATTGCATCGACATCAAAAATTTCTCTCTCATTATTATAAGGGAATTCCATATCATCTCCACCAATATTAAATTTTTGCAAATAAGCATTTCTTAATTCTGGCTGAACAGTAAATGGATTTGCTAATATATGTGTGTGAAGATCATATCCAAATAATTTAGGAGTATTAACTACCCAGCAAGCTA
>Ga0181357_1000127_pt1 | contig 24744 bp, 30 predicted proteins | sample Fa13VDMM110DN_FD_130094 | JGI IMG/M metagenome (GOLD analysis project Ga0181357, IMG submission 130094) | Freshwater viral communities from Lake Michigan, USA - Fa13.VD.MM110.D.N | ecosystem: Environmental > Aquatic > Freshwater > Lake | place: USA: Michigan | collected 2013-09-24 | reverse complement strand
GCGTATGATTGGAAAGACCAAACGGATCCAACTATAGGAGACGTTACATGTAGGTATGTGTCTCCAGGTGATGACCTCATTTGATACAGACTTCCTACGCCATTGTTTACGGCTCCGTTATATGGAGAAGATAAATTTATGTCGTCAGGCGATACGCCTAGGGCTATCAATTCATTATAGTTTGACGAGCTATTTAGTCCAACGTACCCACTATCATCAACCAGGTTGTCATTTAGATCGTATAGTTGAAATCTTGTTGCTCCCACTCCGGCATTATAATTAACTCTTGTGTATCCAATTGCGTTTGCGTAGTTAATTGTTACGATGTCTTCGTTTAGGCTTCCCTTGGCATTTGAAGACCCAACACTAGTTGGTCCTACTATGTTTCTGTAGTCCCATATTAGGTATAAATTATCTCCTGAAGCTGTATAATTAAACGACGCGTCGTAAGATGTTCCATTAAATACTGGAAACACCTCAGTAGCAGCCGCAATCATAGCACTTATGCTAGAAGTATCATACACAGAGTTCGTGTCTAGCTTGTAAAGTTTATTGCCTAAAGAAGGATTAAATGCTTGCTTATTCTCTTGCGTAGGCGTAGCGGGTTGTCCGTAGGCTGTTATAGATACAGTATCTCCAACGGCTGGTATTGACTCAGTGCCAACAACTCCAGAGCTAACTGAAAACAAAGAGGTTCCGCTAGTTTGCAAATTTACATTATCGTATATGGCACCAGTAGATCCCGAAGATGTCCAGTTTGTTTTTTGCTGTGATTGAGATCCTCCGGATATTTTTTCGCTATTAACAACAACCACTCTCTTAACTATTTGTGGCTTATTGGTTTGGGTTAGATCTACATCAATAACAGATCCGCAACCATTAACTCTTATTTTTAATGATCTATTCCCACCTGCTGGAATGTTTGATAGGAGGGTTACTTTTATTAATGCATTACCTACTCCTGATGGCTGAGATAGGGATGCCCAGTTAGTTCCGCTTCCGGTATCTACTAACGAAACAGACCATCCTTGGTTTGCGTTTATAATAAATGTATCATACGTTCCTGGCGTTCCTGCTAAAACAAAAACATTCTTGCTTACGGAAATAATACAAGGATTTACTGTTCTAGTATTGCTTGATATTACATAAACAGAATCATAGGGATCATATGCCCCCAGCTTCTGAGTGTTATAATCAGTAGTAAATAAATTTTTAAACCAGTCCCCAATACCTTGTGAAGATATATCAATCATTCCTGAAGAATTTGCTTTCAATACAACGCCTCTTCTAGCGTCAGTAAAGAACATATCATCCCCCCACTTTGCGAAACTTTCTGGATTTAAACTAATTCCATAATCACCTATATATGGTATAGGAGTTCCAAGAACCTCAGGTATAGATGTTACCGATCCTCCACCAACAGCATCGCTTAGCAAATTCTTTTCATACAGAATTCTAAATACCTTGTTTTCTTGAAACGATATCAAGTCGGTATCTCTAGAATATAGCTTTTGAATAGAGCCATATGACTTATCCAAAAATTTAAAGTTTGCCTTAGATAGGTTGAACTCATTTATTCTATTTGTTGTTGTCTCTGATTGGTATATCTGAGAGTATGTTATGCCGGCAATTGCATTATTCTGTGCATAGTTTTCAACATAGGAGCTAGCTCTAGGAGTTTGCCCTATTGTTGGTTGATTGAAGTCATCTCTTATTCTTGCGCTCTCAAGACCATTTCCAAATGTGAACGCATTGAATCCCTGAAGCTTTATGACAGCAGAAGAATTTAATACCTGGGCTATATCTCCCGAAACCGTAGATCCGTGTAGCTTTGTTGTTGTTCCTGTAATCGGGTACGTTTCAGACAATTCATAAAATATATCAGAATCTGTTTCCTTGCCAGTTGTCTCTAGTATCGTTGGGTTGTCTTGCTGTGATAGCTTAAATAGGGCTACCATTTTATTTCTCGGTGGATTTGAAACCAAAGGCCCTGTTGGCGAATAACGGTCATATCCCTTTACGATCATTTGAACTCCGCCAGAAATTCCGTTTTGGCTTTGATCTGATCCATTTACATCTATTCTCCTGAAGAAAACATTTTGAGGTCCATGATTTTTTCCGTCTTCAGAGTACTGCTTAAATGAGCTGTACGCCTGGTCCTCGTAAAACCATTCTTCTATGTTTTGATAGTTTCCAGAAGATGTAAACATTTGCTCCGGCTGGTCGGCAGCTCCCTGGCTTTCTGAAATATCTATCTTTATTAACGCTCCTGGATTTATCGGTAAATCAATTAATAAGTTAGAGCTATTTTTGTAATTAGGGATAGAAGCAAAACCTCCGTCGATTTCATTAAAAGAAGTAAAGTCTGTTGGTCCTCCAAAAGTATTTTTACCTGATTTTGATCTACAGTTAATCCTCCATGAGTCCCCTGGGGTGTAAGATACACCAGAGCTAAAAGTAATAAAAGCTACATTGTTTCCCTTAGAGTCCTTCAGCCAATTGCCTTTTATAGATGGAATTCCCTTTATGGATATCGTTATAGCGTTCATGGAAACCTTTTGTTGTATATAGCTTGAGTTAGGGAATAATCTATAGCTAAATTTATTACTAGGCTCAACCACTACGGAAAACCTCATGTCTTCTGATCCATTAAACAAAGTTTGCGCAGATAGTGATGAGTTTCCAGATCCGTAAAATATTGGTTTTTCTACTATTGATATCCTGTTTTTAAATGGTGCACTAGCATTGGAAAATTTAGCATTATTACTAGCGTATCCAAATCCCTCATATTCATATTCAAAAGTTCCAGATTTAGACGAAAAGTATCCTTCCTCAATTTTTGCTTTAATGTAAAACCCTTCAGGCTGCTCATTAGGTGGATTATTTAAGAAGTTCTTTACCTTGTTCTCGGCCTCTAGTATTTTATATACAGAGTTAGACTCAGTGGCTCCAAGTGGTGTTGATTTTATTGTTATATAAGAGTCTTTTTGAACTTTATCTATATCAGATCTCTGAATTAAAAAGTACGTGTATAGGCCATACTGAAAGTATTGAGTAGGAAATACGTTATAGTATTCTGTCTTGTTTTGTTTAATAAAGAATCTATACTTAGTAGCAAAGCAAGGAGCCTCGTTCTTTATAGATACTTTTATGTCGTTTTTATCCTTTGCCTTAGATAGGGGTATGTTTACCGTGTTTTTATCAGAAGTCAATACGGTTGTCATTCTTCCATAATCATCCAGATACACAATGCCAACCTCGTAATCCCTTCCGCTCTTCCATGTTTTCTTGGGAATGTTTTTATCCTTAGCTGTAGATATTGTCTGAGATAAATTAGCCTTTAAATCTATTGCAATTGGGACGTTTTTGCAGTTAGCAATATTATAAAACTGAGTATAGTTACCGTATGCTAATCTGTTGCCGATGTACTCTTGAGCTTTAGCCTTAAGGGGTACGTTGTCAAACAATCTGGTAACTTGATCTGCTGGCAATACTGCATAGGCCTTATTATTCTCAAATGTAAACTTGTTTGTAACTCCGGCTATCTTTGGGATATTCTCAATTATGTTGCAATTCAAGGATTGACTGTCCTTAAATATTAATTGAACTTCTTTTACGATTGAGGTACCTAGCTCAAATGTTATGTCTACAACATTATTTGCGTTGACCATGGACTTATTGCTCCCCGTTCCATAGTCGTATGCATACGTAGATGGGAAGAACGCAACCTCAGAAAATGGCGATAGTGCGCTATACTCATTGTCTAGGTATTTATATCTGTACGCAAATCTTATGAATTTATCTTTAATGTTGTTGCTGTCTGATCCATTGTTAGATAAAACTATAGTAGGAGGATTTAATGGTGGCGCAAGAATAACAGATATGTCTGCCTCTGTAAATGTATTTAGCTTATATACCCTAGTTACGTTTATCTTTTTTGGAGAGTTTAAGTTGTCAGTCCAGAATAATAAGTTATCAACTAAGTTAACCCCAGTGATCAAGTAGCTCGTATTGAACTTTAAAACCTCTCCAACCCTGCCTTTTGTCTCTATTAATAAAATAGAAGTTACCCCCGTTCCGTCTCCGTTGTCGTGAAACTTAGCAATAATATCGAAGTTTCCGGTGATGAACCAATATATATTGTTGTTGGCTACGTCTACATATGAACCAATAGTTGTGTAGTATCCGGTAAGCGAAATCCCCATATTTGTCGCCGCCGTTCTTAATGACGATGCCTGGGTGTTTCCCATGATGTTCTGAACGGATCCAACATTTGTTCCGTCAGACGTTCCAACTCTTATGTTTCTGGCATCTCTATACTGCCCATTAGGCAAGATCCTCTCATCGAGGTCTTTATTCATTATACCCGAAGTAAAATTTCTTTTTAATTCCATAATTATTTAATCCACTTATCTCTACCTCGAAGAACCATGAGTAGTCTACCTGGCTTCAAGTTACTCAATCTTAACTTAGCATTTCTCCAAAGAGCTGTCTTCTCTTCTCTAGCGCGTCTAACAATGTATTCTGGAACACCAATTCTGTTGTTAAGCATGCACCACTTTATGTATGAATATATAAAGTCTTCCGCAAACTTATGAACCTTAACAGTTGAAGGGTCAGCGCTCTCTAGTCCGTCTGAAACGTATTCAAGGACAACGAGGCCGCTCATGCCAGAAGAAAAGTTAATAACTCCAGACGCCTTGTCTATAACAAATTTAGGGTTGACATTGGCCTCAGCCGTATCTAATCCAAACATACCACCCATACCATATCTAAAGTACCAGCATCCATCATAGAACCAGCCATCTCTTCCGTAGTACAAACCGTCAAGCAAGTACGTACTGGTTGGGCTATTTGTAATTCTAGCGATGTCTAACTCAGATGTACCAGTAATAACGTTACCTTCGTTGTCGTACAAGAATTCATTGTTGCTATCCTTCAAATAAGCTTTTGCGTAATTAACTGAACTGTTTTCAGTTAGCTTAAACAATACGCCATTAGATTCCATAGATATTCTTACGTAGTCTACATAGTCAGGAGGTAGCACCACCTTTAAGCTATCGTTCACGTCTAGCTCAAGAACCTTGATGTTTTTCATGGCATCATAGTTTAACTCTTGAACGCCTCTCTTTGCGTGAAACAACACGTTGTATCTCTGAGCGTTATCGATCAATTTATCCGGACCAACATACATAAGCATGAAGTTATTCACAACATCAGATAATGTGGCGTATTGGCCAGATCCCCAAAGGTCGCTGTCGTTATAATATTCTTGTTCTGTTGACATTATTGTTGAGCGTTTTTATTTGCCTCTTCGTTGGATGCTACCTGAACTATTTCTTGTTCTCTGATAGACACACCAGCGTATTTAAGTATCTTAATAATCAAATCATTCTGGCACACCTCTGGTAACTCAAAGTTTTTATAGTCCGGTGCGGTCTGATCAAACAATGGAGCCTGTGTAACTGGATCGGTATAATAAGTCCACTTTGGATCTACAGGGTATCTATTGTATATTGTAGATACATTTGTTTGTATAGATGATGGATATATCGTTATTTTGCTGCCAGACTGAGAATAAGCTGGATAGTATACGCTAGGCGCTGTATGGTTTGAATACAAGAAATAAGGTAGTTTGTTTTTTTCTATTCTCTCAACATCTTTATTGTTGTACAATATATTAGTCACACTATACACATTAGTAGGCATCTGGTATTCTCCAGCTGAGTACGTCAAGTTTAGTGGTGTTGAGAATTTATCAATAATCTCAGACAATAGTTTTGGTATATCTGAGCTTCCGCTATACGATGCTCCTGAATTTCTTTTTGCAAGCCACCTGTTGTAGTCGTAGAATAGCTCTTCAAATATTTCTAACTGAGCTTGTCTGGCAAATGCATTAAATTCATCAGGAGTAAGATATCCGTTGTTGTCCTTATTAAGGATAAACATTACAGTATTTCTTACGTTGTTAATCATGTCAACGCAAAGATAATAAAAAAATAGCAGGGACTGTGCCCTGCTATCTTAAATTTTTTACTTAAATTAATTAAGCAATAACAGCTGTAGAAACAGTGATGCCTGTTGGCAATACTGGAACTACAAATTGATCAGGAGCGTTGTCAGCTCTTTCAGCTTTAACGATTGCGTCAATGATTGCATTTACTGTTGATGTAGTTGCATTACTTGTGTGAGTAAGCGTCAAGACGTCAACTGCTGCGTTTCCAGATGCATAAGAAATTGTAACGGTAGTATCAGAAGCTTTAGCTACTAAACCGATGTTGTCTAGGCCGATCAAAACCGTTCCGGTAGTCGAAGCCTCAATTTTTAAAAATTTTCCCATAATTGGTTACAAATATAGTGTTTTATTGTAACAATTTTTCTAAAGACTGTTCGATCTCAATGCCTTCGTCTGTTTTAAAGAATGCTGACATTGCAGATAGTGGATCTTCGCCCATAGGTACGCTCATCATTTTCTTCTTGTTGTTCGGAAGATTAAAGAATACGTCTCTTCTGTTGTTTCTAAATTGCAATAGTCCAGCCTCAATAAACTTGGCCGACTTATTTCTTAAGTGAAGGTCACTATCATCTAACATTTCCAAAAATTCTTCAGGATTGTTTCTAGAGTAGATCATGATGTCTCTTCTAATTTCATTTGAGGTCATTCTATCAACTCTACTACCGACCATTACACGCAATACAGCCTCTGCTGTTTCAATTGTCATGTCTCTCGCCGCTAACTGAGCGTCTAATTCAAAGCTCAAATCTTGAACTCTTTCAGATGCGTCTTTCTCTGGGTCAAACTCGTAGAAAATATCTCCGCATCCTGGATGAAGTTCTAAAAATCTTTGTAAAACTGGATTGTTTTTTGGAACAGACAATACACCATCTTCAAACACAATTGGCTCTAAGATAAAGTTTCCATCCTGTTCGTCCTCGAAAGGAGACTTCTGGTTTCTGGCATACCTCAACGATCTATTACTGTTAGTAGTTTCGTCAAAGTAGTGAAGGGGGTAACGTAATGTGTTTCTTGAAGGGAGCATAAAGCACAACGGTGCGCTTTCGTCTCTGAGTAAAAATACTCTGTCTTTAAATTCTTTATTTTTCATTTGATTAAAATTAACATTGCAAATATAGTAATAAAAAAAATAGTGGGGCTTTTGACCCCACTATTGTTAAGTTATTGATTGCTTCTTAGTTTTTGAATAAGAAGAAGTTGTTTGCACCTAAAGTACACAACGCTCTCTCAGATAAGAAGTGAACTGACATAGCATCCAAGTCGCTTGTAGTTGCACCACCAGCAGAACCAGTGATCCAAGTTTTGTAACGACGATCTTCTGTTTCACTAGCTCTGTAACGAACATGCAAGAATGGACGTTTAGCGTTCTTACCTAAAACTTGGTCGTAAACAGTAGTAGAACCAGCTGGCACTAACACACCGTTAACAACACCACCATTAAGACCACCACGTAATGCAGCATCATTAAGGTATTTCCAGTCTGTTTTGTAGAACTCGTATCCACGCTTAAATCCTTTGAAACCTAAGTTCAATGCCATGTTCTCGTCATTGTCAAACAAACCGTAGCTTGTTCCACCTGAACCGTAGCTGTTTTGAGCAGCCAACATGTCATCAATGTCAAAAGAGAACTGACGATTAACAAACAATGCATTCTCTTGGATAGCACCTTGCTTGTCAAGACGTTGGATGATAGCATCAAAGTCAGCTAAGCTGGTTGGGTTTCCACCGCCCCATACATTACCACGAGCATTGATTACATATAACATACCTTCAGATCCTTTGTTTCCTACGTCTCCAGTTACAGCAATAGCACCAGAAGCTGTTTCAGCAGGAACTGCTTCAACCATAGCCATCTCTAAATAGTCATCAAAACGTAAACGAGTTTCGTGCTCTGATTTAATGTACCACAAGTAACCTGTAGCGCCATTCTCAGTAGTCACTTCTACCCATCCAATTTGAGCCATGTCAGAACCAGATACTTCGTATTTGTCCTTGATGATAATTGGGCTATTAGAGTAAATGTCATCTTTACCTTCTAAAGAACCAACCATTCCGTTAGATCCTTTTTTGAATTCAGAACCATAAACGAATGCAGTAGATGCAACAGACACAGGAATTGTTTGACCACCACCAGCATAATATGCTACAGTGAAAGTCAATCCACTTACAGCAGTGATGATAGCTTTGTCGCTTTGAGTTCCACCTGCGTTACGAGATAAGAAAACAGTTTGACCAACTCGGAAGTTACATGCAGTAATGCCTGCATCTGCAACTGTCCAAACAGCAGTGTCATCACCAGCTGCACCAGCTGAAGTACAACTAGCATATTTGGTGTGAAGACGGCCTTGTTCAGCCCATTTGATTAAGTCGGAGTTGCTTGGCATCTCTGCGCCGACCATACGCAAGAAAGATGCAATTGAACGATTACCATATCTTTCAAATTCAGCTTCAAATGTATCAGGTAAGTACTGATTTAAGAAGTCGAAATTTGTGATATAGTTTGAAGGCAATGTTGCCTTTACTGATGAGGGGGTTATTGCGAAACCCGGACTCGATTGAACTGTACCAGCCATGTTTTTCTTTTTTTGTTTTTATTTTTTGTTGCTTTTTATAACTAATCTGTTGCCATGACTACTGTCCAATGCGGTTATTTTCATTCCTCCCCTAGATAAGTTCTCCGGCATAACCCTTGCTCCCATATCTATGTTTTTAGATTCCCTTGCTAGTCCATCTATCGCTTCAGATTTTCCCTGATCGTAGAAATGTTTTGCAAAGGCCTCTGGATTTCTTGCAACCGCAATCGCCCTATGATAAGCAGCTGGATCTTTAATAAAACCTTTTTCATCTAAAAATGTCTTGATGAACTCGGTCAAATTAGATTGATCCTTCTTGATCACTTCGGCCTCGGCAGGTTTGTAAACAAATTCACTATCTCCAACTTTGAATCCAAAACCTTTAAATTCATTAGAGAATAGCTCGTTAGTCTTTTGCTCGAAGTACTTAGCTCTCTCAAATTGTGCTTGTTCAGTATCTTTGGCACTCTGGGCATATTGCTTAAAGGCATTGTACTGCTCTTTTTCATCTTCCGGAACATTAACGCCTCTTGACTCAAGGGGAGTTTTGTATTGTTCTTTTAGATCATTAAAGTAGCCTTTTGCCTTACTAAGCTCTTGCTTGTGTGCTATTTTTTTCTTCTTGATGTCTCTATCGTCATCTAGATCTTCGTCATACTTGAATCTAGACTCTAACTCAAAAGAAATCTCCTCGTCATCTAACTCGGGATTGTTCACCTTGTAGAAATCAAATAGCAGTTTATTCGGATCTTCGCTATCAACGTCTCTGTTTATTTTAACAAAGTCATTGATACCTCTACCCGTTTCCTTTTTGAACTTTAAAAATAAAGATACATCTTCTGGTAAGTCTTCGGTCTCTTTTCGAGTTTCGAACAACTCCTCCACAGTGTTGATCTCTTTATTATATCTATTCTTAATAAAGGACAGAACGTCATTTTCTTCAATTTGTTTTTCAATTGGCTGTTGCTCTTCAATAACAACCTTTTGACTTTCTTCAATAGTTACTTGACCTTGCTCTTGTTCGTGCTTGTCTAGCAACTCTTGTTCGATCTGCTGAACTGACTTTTCTTCGCCAAACCCAACAGCTTTAACATTTTTAAATTCCATATTTTATTTAATTTTCGATACAAAAATAGTGATTTTTTTATTGTGGCTCAAACTGACCAAAATCAAAGCCATCTAAAGAGTCTTCTGATGATTCAAAATCAATCGGAGGTGTATCCTTCTTTCTTTGATCAATCATCTTAGACTGGTATGTGCTTTGCATTTTAACCCTCTTGTCTTTCGCCTCTTCTTTATTGTTGTCTACTTGCTGTATTGCTCCAACTTTAGCTGACTCTAATTGCATCTGCAAGTCAAACTCCATCTGCATTAACTGAACTTTAAGTTGTGCTTCTTGTTTCATTTTTTCAATTTCAAAAGCAGACTCAGCTTGTTTCAATTGTGCCTTTCCTTGGTATTCTGCCTGAAGCTGTTCCATCTTAGACTGAGCGGCCGCTTGAGAAGACTGGATGTTAGACTGCGTTTGCATCTCCATCTTTTGTTTCTCATTGTCCATGTCTTGTTGTTGCTTCTTCTTGCGCTTTAACTTAAGAAACTCGTTAGCTATTTTAATGTTTTTGATTTCTCTAATATCAATAGCGTCCTCTAGATCGATTTGATCACGAGACAAAGCTGCCTGAATGTTCGCTTCTAGTTGAGCCTTTTCTTCTGCGTCAGGAGAAACCTCGATAAAGATTCCAAAGTCATGCAAGTAAAGGTCTTTAATGTCTTCAAGTATACTTACGTTAACTCTTCCTATTTGATTAATAAGTTCATCCTTAAAATCGGAATACTCAAGAACGTCAGATATACGACAAGATAGCGCCTCTGCAAGTCTCTTAGTAATAAATAATGTACCATCTAAAATATGTCTTGTTGCTGTGTTTGAATTCAACGCAGCTAGTTTTTGAACACCTACTAGAGATCTTGGATCTGGCATAGATCCATCTCTCGCTTCATTTAAGCCAGTTACGTCTCTAATCATACTCAAGTAATGGTTGTATGAGTTAATCAACGCTGAGATCTTTCCTTGTCCGCTATTAGAGTTTAACTCTTGAATAGGTACTTTTCCTTGGTTGTATTCTCCGTCTTGGTTGTAAGAACGACCAATTACACTACCTGTTTGGAAGTATAACTTAAGAGCGTCTTCTGGATTGTAAGCTGCGCCATTTCCAAGATCAACCTCGTTCATACCATCGGCGTCAATGTATACACCATCTGGCACTACTCTCGCAATAACTTGCTGTAGTTTTAAGTGGGTGATTTGAATTAAGTCAGCAAACGTAATCATACGTCTAGTCAAAGATTCAATCACTCCTTTATACATTCTTGGAGCCATGGCTACATAGTTAGGTAACGCATACTGCGTCGCCGACTTAGGTCTGACCATGTTTTTACTTAGCTCCCATTTGAGTAAGTAACTAGAGCCCAACACCATGACACCCTCGTACCATACGTCGATTCTCTTCTCTACTCTCTCAAATCTTTCTTCTGTTCCCTGAGGTGGGTTAAACGTGTCGTCTTTTCTGATTATTCTCGTTCCGCCATTGTCTAAGAATTTTTTCTTGAAAACAAAGCTTTTGTCGGTTTTATAATTAAAGTATAAAAGACTAACCACGTCACGATCAAATAAAGTATTTCTGTAAGGTCTAATAACATTGTACTGAGTGAACCAAAGGCTACTAAGTTTAGATATTTTATCTAAGTCTTCTTTTGTAATGTTTGGATCAATTTTGATAATTTCAGAGATGTGCACCTGCTTGATTTCTCCAAAATAGAAGCAGTCCTCAAATGTTGGAGACTCTGTGTAAGAATACACAACAGACGCAGGATCTACGTAGTCAACTTTAATGCCGGCTCCAGGTAGGAAGTTATGTTTAACCATACCAACACCCAATGTCATCATGTCGTACTCGATTCTTTTCTTAATATCTGAATATCTATTTTGCTCAAGTATGGTGTTGATTGCTTCTTCTTCCGCAATCTCAATACCTGGCTTATACTCGATCTGCATATGCAGGTCAAGTTCTTTATCTGTCTCAGGCAACTTACCTGGATCTACGTTAAAAGCGTTGATGCCAAATTGTTCTTGAGTTTGATTTAATATATCTCTAGCGACCATGTCTTTCTCGATAGTCTCTTTGAAAGATGATCTCTTGTCTGTAGCTAATTGGTCTTGTGCAAACGCCTTAATAGAAAATAATCTATCAGACATTCCGTTGACAACGATATCAACAAATTTAGGGATAATAGGAACTGGTTCCCAGTTAAGATTTAAGTAAGATAAGTCACCATCAATAGCTAGTTCGTCTTTGTATTTTTGAACGGGTTGTTCACCTCTAGCATATAGTCTTAACTTATGAAACTCTATCCATTGACTATAAAATCTACAGCTATTCGTGTCTCTTCTGAACCACTCATATGATATGGCACGTCCAACTCTAAGACCGTAATCCGGAGACGCCTTTTCCGCGTCTGTAGCTAACTGACTTGGGAATGTTGTTGGACTTATTAGGTCCGATGCTGTTTTGTCTATCATTTGTCGATTATTCTACTATTGTAACCTTCATTCTGGTATCTCGCAAATTTAACGCTTATTTTTGATTCTTTTTTCTCTGGAACGTAAACATGCTTTTGATTTGCCATGATTGCCAGTCCACTACTAATTGTTGCGTCAAACTTTGTTCTGTTGTTAATATCAAACCTTGCCCAGTCCTCAAGTGTCCTCGTGAAGTACATTGAACCCATCTCGTCAGAATCCCTATATGTTCCCTCCATGTCCATGCCTACGTGTTTTTCAACGTATGTCTCAATAGCTGACGCGTGAGACTGTTTTATGTCCTCAGATGAGTTAGGTATCCCCCCTAGTTCTTTTTCTGTCTTAGAGAGCTTGCTAATGTGTTTATCTGGTCTATTCATTGCAAAGTTCCTGTAGCCTCTATTCTTAAAGTGATATAGAAGCCTTGGTTTATTATTTTCCGCTAGTACCGGCATACCATAAAACACGCACGCCATCAATACCTCCTCGAAGAATATCTCTGCCGTCTGTGGTCTGGCAACATACTCTAAGAAGAACTCGTTGCTTGGTGCGTTCTCCATGTTAAATTTAGTCATGCCGTGAAGAGATCCATTAGATCCGCCACCGCCAACAACTCCTGATATATCATATGGGTCACAGCCAAACGATCCTACGTGTTCATTGCCTGGGTAGAATAGACCGTTTCTTTTGTTTACCCTATTTCTTAAGCCCATGTCTGGTATCCATGATATCAAGAACCTACCTTTTCTATCCGGGGTCCACACGACCTCTGTGTCCTTATTGCCATCCTTCCAATGAAAATATCCACGTGTCAACACCCTGTCCTTTATTAAGGACTCGTTGTAGTCTATCTGCTGGTATATTTTAGTAAGGTTAAACAATGAAGACTTGCTCTCATCTCTGAATGCATGCGACTCTGTTCTTGGATACTGTCTATAAAATTCATTAAGGTCATCTGGATCTGATTTCTTGGCAGCTACCTCGTTGTTCCAGTACTCTATAACGCCTATCTTAATCCATCCACCGTCGATGCCCTTTATTGGCCTAGTTGGCGTATCAAGCACAGGAAATCCATACTCGTCAATATATCCCTCGAAGCTCCACTCCATGGGAATGAATAAAGAATAAAGACCAGACTTTGTCTGCCCGTTGTCGTTCCTCTTGGTTGGGTCCGAGTCTTCGTATAGTTTCTTAAAATTTGAACCACCTTTATCTAATGCGTTTGATGTAGATCCCATCATACACTTACCAACGATCCTGCTACCAAGTCTTAAACATGTCTTAGTTACACGCCAGTTGTGTTGTATGTTGTTTGGAGCCAACCACTTACCAGATTCGTCCTGGATAAGCATCTTTAACTTCTCACCGTCATAACTATTGTCTCCAGTGTTCTTCCAGTCAATTGTGGTATTGAGGCCCTCTAGGTGATCTTCCTCGGCTTTTGCAATACTCTTTCTGGTAAACTTAGATGCAGGCACCCTATAGGCCAATTCTGTTTTAGGCTTGTCCATACCATCCTGTATGGGCTTAAAGAAAAATGGGTAGTTTATAGATATGTTCACGACCTTGTCTGTAAACATCTTTTTTGCATCATCACCCGTCTTTGATAATATACCAAACCTGGAATCCTTACTAATGGTTGCCTGATTGACCATCTCTGCGCTACTCATAAATGAGAAACCAGAACGTCTATTCTTTAGGTAACACATGCCAAAACACCTGTCGTCTGCACGGCAGGCCTCCCAAAACAAGAAGAATATTCTATTACTCTCACGGAAGTCAGGTAGACCAATGTCTATCTTTGACCACTGTAGGTACATGTAGTGTGTGCCGGTAATGTATGTTGGGCCACCATTGTTCATAAACCAGTATCCGCTCTCCCTTCGGTTGAACTCTTGGTCTATGTAGTCATCCCACGTTGATTTAAACTTGTTGTCTGTTCGGTCCCAGTCAAATATTGTTTTTATTCTTTGAAGTTCCTTTGGGTATGGCGTATACTTCCATCTGTTGCTGGTGTTTGCTACGTCCTCGGAAACCCTTGGAAGAGCTACCTTAACACCATTAATATTATATATGTCGCCAATGGTTCCATCTTTAGATATAATGACAATATCGAACTCTTCATTGTATCCATATTCCCACTTCTTTGAGACGTTTGACTTCTCAATTCTTTTTTTACTAATGATATCTTTCTCAATCGTATATAACATTATTTACCCCTTCTTTCAGCAAATCCACCCTTTTTCTCTTGGACCTGGATGTTGCCAGTAATTATGTTTCGCTCTTCTTCTATCCTCGTTAAGATCTCGAATGCATCAAATATAGCTAACTTCTTAGTAGCTGCGGCGTTCTTTAACTTATCGGCAGATATGTCTCCATCCTCCCCGGTAAGTATCTGTTCTTTAGCAACTCTGATCAATTCCTTAATTGCTAATTCAGCCGCCTTGATAATTTCTAGTTTAGTTTCTTCTGTTGTCATAGCTCAATGCAAATATTTTTGTCAAACATTCTGTACAACTTTTCTCCGTCTATCTTAAACTCATACTCGCTGTCTGGCTGGAATGAAATAATAGAGCCTCTGTCAAATAAATTAGAGTATACAATCTCTCCTGTTAGAGCCTCTTTTATGCCAGCCTCTTCAATCTGAGACATCTGTTCTTTGTTTAGTGGTCTAACAAAACAGTATGGAGGGTTTGCGTTCCACTCTCCGCCATTGCTCTTGTATAAATAAAATTGATCTAACTCTAAATAATATATATTGTCTTTTATATGAGAAAAACTTTTCTTTTCCTTTCCCTTCATATCAAAGTATGTCCTGAATACATTGTGATGTACAACGACAGTGTCGCCTATGCTAACTGGTCCAGTATAGCCTATTGGCGTATTAATAACTAATGCAAACCTATTGGTAGCTTTATGATCTTCCTTGGAAGAACTTACAATAAGGCCATTGTCCCTTATGTTGTCATAACTCTTTCCGCCAACAGGTTCTACAATAAAGTAGAACGGCGATATCATATTAAATAAAGTCTATGTTAAATTCTACAGAAACAGGCATATTAGTAGAGAACTTCTTCCACATAATAATTTCCTTCTCCTTTTCAATATACACAAGAAAGGACCCATCATCGCTTCCAGAGATATGATGAATCACGTGGCTGCCGTTAAGAACAGACTGGCCTACAATGTAATTCATTGCAGACTTGTAGTCAGCGCCTACGGATATCTTTCTGATTATCATACAATTAATACCCAGGAAGCAGTCTTCTTGATATACAATGACCCCGTATCTAACTGAAATACTTGAGCCCCTGGACTAACGGTTAACGCAAGTCTAGCTGCTTCGTTTGCAACAGTATATGCGTTTTTATGCGTATAGTCTTTAACAGCGCTAACAAGTATGTTTACTGTTTCGTTTGTAGATGCGTCAGAAGCTAAAACTTTTTCTGCTCCTGTAAGGTTTGTGTCTAGTGCGTATGTTTCAATCTTAGCCATTTTTGTATTCTCCTGTTTTTAAGTCTATAACTACGTTTCCGTACTCTGTAGATAATTCTTGTTGAAAGTCAGTTAACTCTTTTGCGCAATTCTCAATTCTAGAAATAAAGTCTATCTTAGCTAACTCTGCGCTACTCATTTGCGCTTTTGCTCTAGATATCTGAATCTCTGTGTCTGCAATAGAGTTTTTTAAGTGCATTAAATCTTGATTCAAGCACACTAACTTACTTAATTGGTCTTCTTTGATTTTATTCATTTTCTTATATTATAGTAAATTGACAGGCACAAAAGTACGAATAAAATTACAATATACCAATAGCAGTCTTTTTTAATTGTTACCTTTTCATATTGAACTCTGGTGTGGGTTCTTATTCTTAAAGTATCTGGCTTTACTTCGGCCTTCATGTATATCTTTCTATCTCTCACAACAAACTTAATCTTCATCACCGTATCTTCATACGTGATTGTATCGTGCTCTACATATGAGAAGGTATCCTCATGCGTGTATGTCTTCGTATACACGGTCGTGTCGTGAATGTAAGTAGTGTCCATTTTTGTAAACAAAGACGGATCCTTCTTCTTTGCTCTATCTAAGTGCCACTGAGCAGAGCAAGAACACAATAGGACTATTATCAGTATGTATCTCATTTGTATGTGTTTAATAAAAAACCCCCTTTCGGGGATTTTGTTTATTTTTTACCTACCACTTCGTCTAGGGCTTTTTGCATTTTTTGCCTTTGAGCTTCTTTGTAGAATTTATTGTTTTTATATTTATCTTTTTCCTTTTGAGAAGGGTAACTTGTTAAGCTATTACCAATAGTGTTTACACTATCTTGTTGTCTTCTGTTTAACTTTTCTAGTTCAGGCAATCTAGGGGAGTTTTTATCAGCCCTTCTGGTAGATTGAATTTTAGACAATGTATTTTGAGATCTAGATATAACAGCTTTTTCTTCCTCTGTAACGTCTCTGGTTTTAATCCTCTTTGGTGGATTGCCTGGACCTTTTTTCAAAGGGTCTTCACCTTTAAAATACGTAGGGGCCAGTGGATAGTCTCTGTTTGCCATAATTTTTATACAAATATACTTGTTTTAATTCTTGTTTCCAAACTTATCTACCGATGTAAACCCAAGAGCTAAGATAGTTACCCATTCAACACTTTCTATTAACTTGTCTGAATGATAGTAAAGCATTGCGCAAATTAATGCGATGGATCCCAGGATGCCAACAACTCGCTTACTGCTGTAAGCGCCTTTGTCTCCCTTAAACATTTCAAATATTTTCATAGTCTATTTGTTTTCTTGATGTAGTATCGAATGGCAAATAGGCCTGAAATGATTGCTACTAATCCAGCGAATGCCGAAATGATTGGTTGAGCTGTTGTGCTAATGGATGCTACTGCACTAACTACTGAAATGATGCTGCTGCTGTCGGCTGCCGTGTCGTTGAATTTTGTCATTTTGTGTTGTTTCTGAATACCCCTAAATCGCGTTAAGATAAAACGACAGGAAGGGTCATAGTTGCTGTAAGATCTGAGCCTTGCTTAAGATTGTTAATTGTTCTGAGTCCCTAATAAAGTTTCTCAATGTTTCTGAATCGCTAGGGTCTAGCTCTACTTCTTCTCCGGCATAGAACTTTGTGCTCCAATGCCAAAACTTAGCCGCATCGCCTTTGTTTGCACCTGCTAGTGTACTAGCTACTAATTTACCCATGTGGGAGTTTTCGATCTCTTGTCCGTCTAAACCTACAAGATTTTTATTTAATTGTATTTTCATATTTTAGTGAATCCTAATTCGTTTAATGCCCAATCATAACAATAGTCATCGTCTTCTCCCCACTGAGAGTATATTTGCTGATCCATTGTTAGGTTTCCGTCAAGAATACATACACCAGGACCAGTCTTTTCGTCTACTGTTTCTTCTGTGAATAACTGCCAATAAAAGCTAACGCTTGTTGGGTTCATTGGGAAGTTTAAAGCTAATAAATTAAAGTAAATTCCCGTTCCTTTGGTTGGAACTATTTCTGGTTGAATCTTGATCATGTTACAAAGATAATAAAATTATGCAATATTTGTTATAAGACCATTAGTAATTGTTATATTTGTGCTGCCTGGAGGATTTGTTGGAATGTTTAAGGTTCCTGAGTACCCCTGTAGGGTATTTGTAAACAAAGCACCATCTGCACGAATAGCAAATTTATCTGTATTTCCCGAGTCTCTAAAACGAGAGATATAAGTAGTGGAATCCGATGTTCTTCCCAATACACCAAACTCTGTATCTGAGTTAGGTGGAGTGTTTGTGGTTACTCCAAAGTTAACGAAGATACCTTGGTTACGTCCACCTGTGTCCGTATCCATTAGAATAGGCTTATATGATCCGGCACCTGCCCCATAGTTATAACCAGAGAACTGAGTATAGGATGTGTTTGAGTAGTTAAAGATAAATCCTGAGTTTGATCCACCACCTTGACCACATCCAAAAAAGGCATAAGTGGCGTTTCTAAAGTCCATAATAGACGCACCCGCTCCGTTCTGAACTTCGAATACTTTTGTTGACGATAAAGAATCTGTCCCTTTAATAAACACGCTACCGATAACTTGTAGTTTTTGTCCAGCGTCTGTGGTTGTACCGATGGAGAAATTACCAGTATTATGAAATTTCATAAATACCGTACTCGCAGAATTTTGAAATACTATTCCATTAGTATTTCTGCTTCTTATATTTGAAATAGATAAATAATTTACAGCGTCTAAATATTGCATAGTTGCAAAACCATCGTTAGCAATAGTTAAAATATTTGTACTTGCAGAATTTTCTATAATAAGTGCATTTGTAGCACCTGTGCTTCCAGCCCCTTTAATTCTTGTACTACCATTCACATCTAGTTTATACCCAGCGTCTGTGGTTGTACCGATTAATAAATTACCACCATTGAAATAACTTGCAGCATTTGAGTTTAATAATATTTTTGCCCCATTATCGTTATTGTAAATTGTCAGACTTGGAAATCCTGAACCATCCACTGTAATAGCTGTGTAAGTTCTACCTCCAGTTGTTCCAGTTCTTGCTCCTGCAAAATACCAAGCCCTCTCTATCACTCCCCCACCATCAGTATCTGTATTAAAATACATTGACTGTCCCGTGGTAAAGATTAAATTACGAGAAGAATTTATAGTATAGTTAGAACTAGCCGTGCCCGTTATTGAAAAAGATGTATTAGTACCAGATCCGCCAGCTTGACTATAAATAGGAGAATCAAATAAAGCCAAGGCAGAGTTTTGTAGTCGAATTCCATAATTACTCACCCCCGTAAACGCACCATTGGTAAACGTAGGGTTAATATCTAACCCAACCAATACATCGTTGTTTGCTGCAGCTTGTAATTCAGTGTTTACAAATAAACCTTTTGCAAGTGCAGAACTTGCCGCATAAATTCCGCCAACTTGAAATTTTGCAGTTGGATCGGTAGCTACATTAAAAACACCTATACCTTTACCTCTTCCACTTAAAAAAGTACTTCCAAGATTTCCAGTAATTTTTATGTTTGGCAAGTTCCCAGGAGTAAAATCTAATCCTACAGATGTTGCGCTTGATTCACGAATTAAAGACACTCCGATAAAACGAGTTGTACCATTCACATCAAGTTTATACCCTGCGTCTGTGGTTGTATTAATTAATACGTTACCTGTAGTTACTGCTACCCTCATACCTTCAGCATATGTTCCGTACGATACAGCATATCCTAAGATTGTAGTATTTCCTTTTAAGGTTACTGTTTGGTTAGTAGTTCCAAGAACAGTACCTATGTTATTTGCGTGCTGAAGAAATGGATTGTTTATACCATCATTCCAAGAAAATTTAACTCCAATACTATCACTATAGGTTGTATTTATTGTAAGCTGATAACTTCCTACTCCATGAGAAATTACCAATCCATTATACCCACTAGTGTTAACAATTGTTAATTTTCCCCCAGTTGAATTTGTATTACCGTATGTAAATGCTCCTGTACCTAATAATGTATTGCCTTGTATTCTAGCGGCATAATTACTAACCCCCGTAAACGCACCATTGGTAAACGTAGGATTAATATCTAGTCCTACTAATACATCGTTGTTTGCTGATGCTACTAAGGTCTGATTAAAATAAGAACCCCTTGCAATTGCTCCACTTGCTGTTACACTTTGGTTTGCTGTTATTCCCCCTACGGTAATAAAATTCGTAGTCGTATTCCCAGCAGTTGTAACTTGTGCTAGGGTTGGTGTTGCTGGCACTGAGGCATTTATAGTAACCTCTCCAGTTCCGATCACAGGGTTAACTGTTATATTTGTTCCTGCATTTATCTTTGTTACAATGCCCTCCCCCTTCTTAACCCTCCATAGAGTCTTGAGGATCCAGTCGATAGACTGTTCTATATTTACAAGGTATTCACTGTATTTCTTCGGAGGCCTATGGAACATTACACAAAGATAGCCGTTTTTACTTTAGGCTAGACTTACCGTTGTGAAAATTCCTGGCACGATTTACCTTCGACTTTTCGAGCACAAGCCCCCCGTCCTTCTTATGGCTTAAATCTTTTCCCATAGCAGTACGCTTCCCGTAGATGCCCCTGTCCTTCGCTTCTTGGTTCAGCTCGGACCTGTACTTCTTTTTCTCTGGAGTTGCCTGGTACTTCTTGTCGTATGAATAGTCCCTACCGGTAGCTTTTGTGCTACTGGCTCTGGTGTTCTTTCCGACTACTTTATTTTTAGGCATGTCTATTCTATTGTTGGGGTGTATTCGATTCGCTCAAGTTCTTCAAGCTGGTCATGAATTTCTGTAAAGTTTGGATCATCTAAAACTTCTAAACCCACAATATACCTATCAGAACCGTCTAAAACAAATAAAAGTTCAGAAGTATTATTTTGATAACCATTTAAAGAGTTAAACTGCTCGTTATTAGGATGTAAAACTATTATCATAATGATATTAAATAATTATTTAAGGCGTTATATAAATCTGTATTTTCAGAAGTCAAAGATGCACCCATTCCATAAAAAGATGCTTGAACGATAGAATAACTATTTCCACTTCTCATTATTAATTGATTATTACTATTTATCGAGGTTGACAATGCTGTGTTTGGAAATATAGTCAAATTTGTAATACAGTCTACATTTAAGGAACTTGTTCTATACAATCCCGTTAAACCAACAACACTTACTAATGTAGATAAGGTTAAAGGATTTGATGTATTTATTCGATTACCTGATGTGCCATGTGATAATATATTGTTTAAATTAGCCGTAATTACACCATCACTTGGAGATGTTCCTAACCCTTTGATTTTTTGCCACAAAAAACGAGAAGCGTTATTTAAGGTATAATTCACGCCACTTGTTGCAGGATTAAAATTTGTTGAAATATAACTACTCGTTCCATTGCCTTGAAATCCTGTATTTGTAGTAAACGTAGGAGAATTCACTGCCGTATATGTTGTTAAACGCTTCCAATCAATTAACGCAAAATTTGAGTTTCCATCGGTTGCAAATACTGCAAAAGTATCTAACTTATTCCATATACCACCTTCTTTTAAATCTAACATTAATTGATTTTGTTTCGTACGTTGACCTACACTTGGTAAGGTATAACCTAAACCTGTAGCATAAGTCAACACCGACTGGTAGTCTGTATCGTACACGGGGCCACCGCCTCCGCCTGACCTGTTTAGGCCGATTGATATTGCATTTGCTATTGCAATCATATTACCAGAGCGCTACAATATTTGTTGCTGATGTGTTTGTTGCAAATACCCTAACTACATGCACTGGCAAGAATTGCCCAGCAGTCATACCATAAAATATAACATCGTCGCCACCCTCAGTAAGAACTCTTACGTTTCCAGCTCCGCCAATATATAATACAGGACCCCTGTTATCTGTTCCGCCATTAACCGATGGAATGTCTACAGTGTCAGAAGTAGTGACAGCAGCAGCTCTAGAAACTTGTAACCTTTGATAACTCATAATTATTTATTTTCTACAAAGATAGTTATTTTATGTTAGCATTTCCATCTTTTTCTAGCCTGCCTAAGTCTAGAGTTTGGATCGGCAGCAGCCTTAGGAAACATCTTCATCTGGCCAGCACTACGAGCACAGAATGATGTACGTCTCTTTGCGTCGGCGCTTCCTTCTTTTACGCTACCAGTCACAGCTGTTTTCAGTTTGCTGCCTGGGTTAGCTTTGCGGTACGCAGCAACACCCTTTGATGTCATGCCGGCACCCTTACTAGCTGGTAAGTAATTCGCACCCTTACCCCTAGTTGTCTTTGGTATTGGATTGTCTTTAGCCATTATCTTCCCTGACCCCTATAACGTTTATCAGGCTTGTTGTTTTTGCTGTGAACGCCAGGTCTCTTAGACTTTGGCTTCAGAGTGAACTTCTTGCTCGACTCCGTCTGCTTCTTTGCTTTTGCCATATGGGAATAATTTGTTTAATTTTTCTTGTCTAGCCTTGCATCCACATTCATCTCCAGCAACTGCTTTGACAACGGTTTCTACTCCCGTAGCCTTGAGTATCATTGCTATTGTATCTCCTAAGCCTTCCATTTTGTCGCAAATATAATCTATATTTGTGATAAGAATATGAATCAAGTTTCAATCAAACGTTGCGAGGCAAGAATCGCAAAAAAGAAAGCCCTAAGTAACGACCCATTAGGTCCGGCACGCATTACAGATATTAAGTATAATTACCTAAAGTATTGGAGGTTAGTGCGTTACTACGTAAAGAGGGAGCACAGTATCAACGAGCGTGATATAGACATGCTGCTATACATATATAGCGAGAGACCCTTTAAATGGGATTATTTTAATAAGTTTGACCAATCATTCGCATTTGACAGCCGCAGGTTCGGAAGATTTTTACAGATGGGATATATTGTCAAGTGGCGTGATAACTATAAAAATAGTGCCGGTCTATTCGTCATCTCCAATAAAGGGAAGAGAATATGCGACACTATCTATAAGATTTTAGAAGGTAAAAAAGATATTGCCTTCACTGATAAAAAAATGTTTAGTAATAGAGTTATGGCTCGTGCAAATAAAATTATGCACGAAGATCCGACTCCTCCAGAACAACGACCACGTCCGACTCTTTAATTATCCCATATACCTTTCCTTCAAGTCGGACTTGATGCCCAGCCCTTTTATCGAAGTATATAGTCTGTCCAACACTAACCGCAATTACTTCGTTGCCGGTAGACACAATTGTGCCCTTACCGTAACGCATCTCGTCTGTCTCAACCGCTGACAAAATCAAACCAGAGGAGGCCTTAACCTCCTCCACGATCTGGTCTATGATAATATATTTGTTTACAGCTCTCATTTTTGTCTAACGTTATAAATTATACACTGAGTTCCTAAAAGTGTCGTAGAAACGCTCACAGCGTTTTCTAGAGCGCTTTTTGTAACCTTCAATGGATCTACAATTCCCATCTCAATCATCTTACCTGATTCTCCGGTTTTTACGTTATATGCAATACCGTCTTTTAGGTATCCTTCGATCACATCCCCAATCTCTTCTGGAGATAGTCCGGCATTAGCCATGATCTGATAGCATGGAGCGCTAAGCGCGTGCATCATAATTCTAGGCACGATACCATCCACCGTCTCGTAGTCTGATGACAGGTGTAGCAATGCATAGCCACCACCAGGTAGGATACCCTCTTCTAGTGCAGCTCGCGTTGCGCACACGGCGTCATCAACTCTGTCTCTTTTTTCTTTTTGCTCGATGTCACTGCTGGCGCCAACGTAGATCACAGCGATCCCACCAGACAGGTTAGCGATACGCTCCTGTTTGAAGTTAATCTCTTCTTTTGTGCTGGCAGTAATGTCTTTGATGTCATCAATTCTTTGCTTGGCCGCTTCACCGTCCTTCAGCATGATCACTGTTGAGTCTTTGCCAATAATAATCTTATCGGCCTCTCCCAATGAGTCAATTGTCATCAGCTCCATATTGTCGCCAATGCTGTCGGAGATAAATAGTCCTCCAGTAGCGAAAGCTAGATCGTTCATGATCTCGTCTCTCTTATATCCAAACTGTGGTGGCACAATGGTGGCAACCTTCAACACCTTCTTGGCGCTGTTCATGTTCAATGAGTACATTGCGTTCTCGCTTATCTCTGCGATGATCAAGATGCTTCTGTTCTGCCTGATGACCTCTGCGAGAATATGCTCAATCTGGTGTAGTGACGCGATCTCTTGGTCTGAGATTAATATATATGGATTGTTTAAAACAATCTCTTGTTTCTTTTGGTCGTTGATCATGTACTTGCTTGAGTATCCTCTTTGGACTCTCATGCCGTCAACAACTTCTGAGTATGTCATGCTTGTGGATGAGTTCTCTACGGTAACGATACCGTCTCTCCCAACCTTTGTGTATGCGTCGTGTACGATGCTACCAATTTCTTTGTCGTTGTTAGCTGAGATAGTAGCGACGTCTAGCAACATCTCATTTGTTACTGGGATGGCCATCTCTTCTAGATCCTTGATTACTTTCTTCGACTCGATGACGATGTCTCTTAAGATCTGTGGATTGTTTGGAGCGTCCTCGGCGATAAATGCGTCGATGATTGCGCTGGCAAGTACAACAGACGTGGTTGTTCCGTCTCCAGCTGCTGTAGCTGTCTTCTCGCTCGCCTCTTTGATCATTGTAACGGCTAAGTTCTCGATCGGGTCCTCTAAAATGATAGACTTGGCTACTGTTACTCCGTCCTTTGTAACGGTGATTCCCCTTGTGTGGTTCTCAGACTCAATTAGTACGGTACGACCCATCGGGCCCAACGTAGAGCTTACGGCGTCTGATATCTTTTTGATGCCAGACATAAGCTTTTCTTGATTGAATTCAATTTCTTTAATTATCATAGTGCTGCAAATTTACAACAAAAAGAGCGACTTTTGGTCGCTCTCATGTTTTATTTTTCAACTTTTTGTTAAAATCCCTTGCCTGGTTTACTGCAATTACGCTCGCGAGTCTCGGCTACCATAGTCATTTTGCCGCCTTTTGCTTTGTTTCTACCAACTCCCATATTAAACAATACCTGTCCTGC
>Ga0181357_1000125_pt1 | contig 24989 bp, 26 predicted proteins | sample Fa13VDMM110DN_FD_130094 | JGI IMG/M metagenome (GOLD analysis project Ga0181357, IMG submission 130094) | Freshwater viral communities from Lake Michigan, USA - Fa13.VD.MM110.D.N | ecosystem: Environmental > Aquatic > Freshwater > Lake | place: USA: Michigan | collected 2013-09-24 | reverse complement strand
TGGTACGAGCTGGAGCCGTCGTGCGAGTTGAGCAGGATGATCTCGCCTACCTGCTCTTTGCTCGCTACTGCGCTTTCGTGACGCAGACGGACCATGTGCTTGGTGTGCTCGCGTTTGCCTTGGTCGCGTACTTTTGTCTGACGTACTTCGTAAGGTTGGAAGCCTTGGCCACGCAGACCGTCTATCACGTCGATCGTTGGGATGAAAGTGTAACGCTCGCCGCGTGACTCGTGCGCCGACTGGGCTAAGACGCTAGGCGCGTAGTGCGCTATCGCGTCGTTGCTCAATGCGTAGTCTGAGCGGAAGGTTGTTTGTTGAGCTGAACTGCCGTATCTGTATGACATGATGAATCTCCTAGTTGTTTAAAATTAAATTAAGATTTACGGGCGGAAACGCGGACAGCAACATAGCTGTCTTGTGCGTGGGTGTGTGCTGCAATGAGCTGACGGCTTGGAGCCAGTTTAGCTGCCACCGCTTCCCAGTCTGTTTTGGGTTGACGTTCGCAGATGCTTACTGCTGCTCTAAAAAACTTGCCTTCCAGAGCCGAGAAACCCGACTCGGTTAAAGCAGCCTTGATCGCGTCTTCACGGCTTTTAAGATCTGCCGCTTGTGCTTTGATAAGACCCAGCTCGTCTACAAGTGCTACGAAGTCTATGCTTACTACGTTTGATGCTGTGTTCATGTTGTGTCCCCTAGTCGTGGCCGGTCGGTGCGATCAGCCCATGTGTGTATATTGATTCAGCTAGAATCAGATTGCAACAATTATTTCAAACTATTTTCATTTATTTTTATCATCGTTTCTTGCTCGTCTTCTTGCTCTCTGCAGCTGGCGCACAGCTCGTCGTCTTCCTCGGCCAGCCGGTCAAAACACGCACAGCACGGGGTGGCCTCTTCGAGCTCGTCAAACCCGCACGAAGGGCACGCCAGGCAGATGCTAATCGTTGTGTCCATCGCGCCCCAGAACTCCGACGTGTCCGACACTTCCTTCGTGGCGAGCTCCGACTCTGACCAAAGCTTCTTGCAGTTCGTGCACTGATAAACGTGCAGGCTGTCGCCGTTGCAGTTTGGACATCCGTACTTGTCTTGTATTTCTTTCCCACAACAAATCATTTTGAATCTCCGGTTAGTTTGGGGGCTTGCGCCCCCGTTAGTGTTTAGTGGTGGCCGGTGAGGCTTTAGTTGTGATACTGGATTGACACATCGCCGTTCACGGTCATCGTGCATCTGCGCCCGCCGTTTATGTAATCGACGATGGCCCGAGCTGGGGCTGATCGATTAGCGCAAGTCACTGCCGCTCGCACCACGTTTTCGATTTTGGTTTGTTTTCCGTTATGTCTTACTGTAACTGACTGCATTTTCTTGCTCCTGTTTTGGGTGAGGGCTTGCGCCCCCGTTAGTTGTTTGGGTACTACTTGATCTTTGTCAAAACTCGTAAATGTCTGCACTGAATGTTGTAGCCACCAGCAATGATCGTGTCGACGATTACTACACGATCACCAGCGTTGGTGTTGACTTGAAAGATTCCGTTGAAGCCGCCAGTGCTGTGCTGGAAGTTTGACCCGATAACTGCTGTGACTTCTGCTTTAGCGAGCTTCTTTGCAATTGCTGCATTACGTCTTGCTGCAATGCCAGCACAGTTTTTTGTTACGAACTCTGCTCTGGTTTTGGTAGAGCTGTGATTGATAACTTTGTACCACGTCTTCCCACCGCATATTGCAAAAACTTTGCTGTAATACAACCAGGCTGAGTCGCGTTGATGAAACAGCTTGCTTTCGTCGCTTGTAGTGAACGCACGAAATGCATCGTTGCGACCTTCGATCCATTTAATGCTGTTCTCAAGCACGTCAGCGTCAAGTGGGGCGAATGCAATGTCGAGCTCTTTGATGATGGTTTGGATTGTCACTTTGAATCTCCCGTTACCCGTAGCCTAATTGCTTCGGTGTGATTATATTGGATCAGGTTGAATCAGATTGCAACACTTATTTTCACTTATTTTTAATTATTTTAGAGCGGGGCTTTCGCCCCTGTTAATTATTAGTAAATTACTCGACCCAATATTTTGTTGATATCGTAGCCGGCCTCTTCAGCTCTAAATCCAGCAGCACTAGCAGCTGATGCGTACATTAACTGCCAATACGCTAATGACTCATAAACTGCTGACTCTGCGTTTTCGCTGTCCACGCATGGATCGGTAATGTAACTTGTGACATCTGAGTCTGTTGCGCAGACAACAGCCCATGCCAACTCTATTTCTTTCACTAGGGCATAATAAGCAGATTCTGCTTCTCGTTTTGCATTCCACTGCGCAAGTTCAGCAGCGTCTTGTGCAGCCCACTCAAGTAGCATTGCTTTAAATTCTAAGTCTGTCATGTCTGTCTCCGGCCTAGGCTGAATTGCTTCGGTGTGAGTATATTGATTCAGTTAGAATCATATTGCAACACTTATTTTCACTTATTTTCAATTATTTTTTAACGGGGTGTTTTAGGGGTCTTGTGACAGTTTTCAGGTACGGGCTAGCAGAAGGCGGTAAAGGCGGTAAAGGCGGTAAAGGGGGGTATGCGACCGTCCGCACCGTCCGCGTACTGGGAGGGTAATCGCAGGCAAAAAAAAGCCCCTAGGCTTGGGGGCTTCGGGGCTTGCATTACGCACGGGAGTGACGTAATGTGTGTGCGTCGGAGGGTTGTTCAAGCCCTAGGAGCCGATACCAAACAGCAAGTAAAGATCGACTCTGACCAACTGGTCGCGATTCTATCAACAACTCTGCAGTAAGACAACCTTCTGGTCGTCCGGTATCGTCCAACCTAGCCCCGACCCGGTGTGTAGCTAATCACTGACCGGTCAACTCATGTCCGCCGATACCGACAGTCACATGTCCGGCGTAACGGGACGCCAACGCAGGGCTGACCTGCCGATGCCGACCAGGGCTAAATTGGGAAGCCAACCAGAGGCTAACACTGGGATAGCAAAACGTGCTCAGGAACTGAGGAGCGACTGTCTGGCAGGATTGCATGTCCTGTCGGAGCAAACCGGGTAAGTGGACACCTCAGGGAGACCTGAGAGGGTAGGGAGCTGGCCAGCTGTCAGGATGACGAATGGTTTCCGGGAAATAGTGCGTTTTGGATTTTGTGCTGGTGTACTACACTACACTATACATCACTAGAGTAGAGCAGGGCAGGTGTCCCTGAAGCTCCTCAAAGACCGACTGTGGAGACCCGATTGAGCTTCGTCTGCCCGTTACCGCCGATCAAAGTACACGTCAGGGCTGAGTACCTGTACGACCACCAGAAGGGCCACGGAGGCTTGGTCGAGGGCGTATGGTGCTGCGTCAAGTCGGTCAGGGGAGAAGCGTTCCGGTTTGAAACCTATCTACCTGAATTTGCAGCACTTTATGACAAGCTTCCCATTTCCGCGTTCGTGTGGAAGGCGTGTGAAAAACCGTTAGATCTAGACATTTTGCAGATCTGGGACGCGCTGACGTACCACGTTGAGGTGATCGACAAACCGTTGCTGAAAGGGCTGAGGTGTGAGTTCTACGGTAAGGACGGAAATCGTTACGCTGGGGAGTACATGTTCACGTTGGACGGTGCTAACCCTGACCCTAGAGTTCCAGACTTCGGGTTCTCTGAAACGCCCGACGAGCACAAGAGCTACAACCTCTTAAAACTCGACAACGGTCAGTTCGCACTCCAGCCAAATAATCGAGTGCTGTTCTTCGATAATGCACTGGCTCACAAGGAATTGAAGATGCCTGACTTCAAGGTTTGCACCCACAAATATACAGTGGAAGACAAAGCTAAATGGCGACTGGGCAGCACCAGCACTGTAAACTATGATGATGCCAAAGATCTATAATTTCAGGGACCAAACATGAGATGCGGACGATGCGAGCACTTCAGACGAGACGGGTCGGACAACGCACTGAAAACAGGCCGGTGCGCGGCGCCAATGCCTGGGGCGGTCAACACAACGAAACTCTACGTTATCAGCGCTAGGTCGGAGCTGAACTGTCCTGTGTTCAGGCTGCCAACAAAATTACTCTTGTCGGTGCTAAACAGTTGACAGATCAACCGTCTATGCAACACAATCCATTATCTCGCGTTAAGAGCGTCTCTTCCCCCTAGTTGTGGACGTGAGCTTAACGCCAGTGAGTCGACCCCCCGCTAATCCGGCTGGGTCGGCGCCCTACTACCACAGCAGCCAAACGTGGGCTGACAGGAATCCAATGGCAAGCAGCACTACCACAAGGGCTAGGGCAGAGAAGGCAGCTGAGAAAGCCGCCGCAGCACTAGCATCCAACACCGTCGCACTCAAAAACCACTTAGCACACAGGGCAATCGCTGGCCTCCCAAGACCCGAAGAGCGCCTCTTCGACCGTGAGTTAGTGAGCGCTCACATCTGTACCGAAATCAGGGCGGGACGGTCTCTGAACGACATCTGCAAAAACGACGTTGGAATGCCTACCATTCAGACCTACAAGTCTTGGATTCAGGCGGATCCAGACGGAGTGGGCACTAACTACGCACTAGCTCGGCAGCACGGTTATTCCCACATGGCTGACGATATTCTGGTGCTCGCAGACAAGACGCACGAGTGGGTCACGGTGCACGCGCTGAACGTGAACGGTGAGCCGGCGTACGACTCGGACGGCAACCCGATACTAAAACAAGAATTGATGACCCTGAACTCTGACGTCGTGGCCCACAAGAGGCTGCAGGTCGACACGCGCAAATGGCTGCTGTCGAAGGTCCTGCCGAAGATCTACGGCGATAAGATCGTTCAGGAGCACATTGGCGCTAACGGCGGACCGATCGCCTTGGCCGCAGTAGACATGAAGAACCTGACGGACGAAGAGCTGGAGAGCATGAACCTGATGCTGACGAAGGCTGGGGCTGGTTGAGCACAGCTGCGGCGGTGCACGGGCTGGTAAAGCGCGAGATAGAGCGCAGGAAGGCCTCCGCGTCGCTGTACGAGTTTGTTAAACAGTCTTGGCACGTTGTAGAGCCCGGCATACCGTTCATCAAGAGTTGGCATATTGAACAGATATGTGAACACCTAGAAGCAATCACATCAGGCGACATACGTAAGCTGCTGATCAATATTCCCCCCAGACACAGTAAGTCCACCATCGTCTCGGTTATGTGGCCTATCTGGGAGTGGTTAACCGACCCGTCACAGAAGTTCCTGTGTGCGAGTTACTCCGGCAATCTGAGCATCAGGGACAACCTGAAGGCTAGGCGCCTGATCCAGTCTCCCTGGTACCAAGACCGGTGGGGTCACATGTTTGAGCTGGCGGGTGACCAGAACGCCAAGGCAAGGTTCGAGAACTCAGCGACAGGCTACCGGCTGGCCACGTCGGTCGGTGGTACTGCTACCGGTGAGGGTGGCTCGAGATTGATCTTGGACGACCCGCACGGGGCTCAGGACGCACAGTCTGACACGATGCGTGAGTCTGCACTGGAATGGTTCGACATGGTGTGGAGCACGCGGCTTAACAACCCGAAGAAGGACGCGATGGTGACGGTCATGCAACGACTGCACGAGCGCGACATCAGCGGTCACATCTTGGAAGACATTGGCGGCTGGGAGCACATCTGTATTCCGGCGGAATGGGACGGCAAGCGGCGGAAGACCGTACTCGGACCCTACGACCCTAGGACGGTGAAGGGCGAACTGATCTGCCCTGAGAGGTTCGGCGAGGCGGAGATCACCCAGCTCAAGCAGCTTTTGGGCGCGTACGGCACGGCTGGCCAGCTGCAGCAGGACCCTACCCCAAGCGAGGGCGGCATACTCAAGACGTCGTTCTTTGCCATGTGGCCGCACGGTTCAGCGCTGCCTACATTTGAATACATCGTCCAATCCTACGACTGCGCATTTACAGAGCGGACCACTGGCGATCCCACTGCCTGTACTGTGTGGGCAATGTTTACCCATAAGGGTCAGCGCAACGCGATGCTGATCGACGCCTGGGACGAGCACCTAAGCTACCCAGACCTGCGTACTAGGGCAATCAAAGAGTGGACCACAGAGTACGGCGGCATGACCAAAGACTCGCCCTTCTCGCGTGCACGTAGGCCCGACAGGGTACTGGTCGAGGCTAAGGCCAGCGGTCAGTCTCTGCTGCAAGACCTGCGCTTGGCCAAGGTGCCTGCGGTCGGGTACAACCCTGGCAATGCGGACAAGGTCTCTCGTGCCCATCAGACAGCGCCAACGCTAGAGCTCGGACTGATCTGGATACCTGAGTCGAAGAAGAACCCCGGTCAGCACGTAAGCTGGGCCGCAAGCTTTCTCAAGCAGGTGGGCAAGTTCCCCGTCGCAGAGCACGACGACTACGTGGACACGTTCACGCAAGCAGTCATCTACCTCAAGAACGACGGGTGGTTCGAGTTGCCGAAAGCCAAGGACATCGACTATCCAAAAATTGATGACAAGCCACGCATAAACCCCTATGCCGCGTGAGCAATAGTGCTATACTTTCAGCATCGACAGCAGATCGAGATATGCCGGCATGCCTAATAAACCAGTGTGGGACAAGAAGCGACCAAAAGATCTCGGTGACAGCAAGCCTCTTACGTCGAAGGCCAAGACGTCGGCTAAGGCTGAAGCAAAAAGCGCTGGCCGTGCATACCCAAACCTCGTGGACAACATGCGTGCCGCGAGGAAGAAAAAATGACCAACCCTGTCGATAAAGACAAGCTCCCGCTTAACAAGCCCCGTCGTACGCCTGACCATCCAACGAAGTCACACGTTGTGAAGGCCAAGGTCGATGGTAAAGAGAAGATCATCCGGTTCGGTGAACAAGGCGCCAGCACTGCGGGCAAGCCCAAGGCTGGAGAGTCTGACAAGATGAAGGCCAAGCGTGCCTCGTTCAAGTCACGCCACGCAAAGAACATTGCTAAGGGACCAAGCAGCGCCGCCTATTGGGCCAACAAGACCAAGTGGGCCGAGGGCGGCACAGTCGAATCAACAAGCGGGCTGCAAGACCTGCTGGACAAGTACGCTGAGGGCGCCGTCAAGTCCACGCGCACGGTAACCGACGCATTAGCGAACCTTACCCCGATGGGCGACATGTCCCGTGAAGCTGCACGCGCAGCAACCCTAGTCTACCCTAAAGAAACCGAACTTGGCGGCGAAGCTGACGCGTTGCGGCACATGCTGTTCCAGTCCGAGCTGTCGGACAAGTACGGTGAGCTGCCCGCGTACATGGTCGGTCTGGCGAACGAGTATCTCAGGGGTGGACTACAATCCCCAGCAGAAAGACGGATGGACCTTGATAACGATATGTTAGGCAGGGCGTTCGGTCGGACGGTGTCAGACCCTGACGAGCGCATGCGCATGATGATGGACCTTATCGACATGGGCGGAGCGACCACGCTTGAAGAGAGCGAGCTGGGCTACGCACACGGCGGGCCGGTTCCTGGCTTTGGCAGGGGAGGCAACTGGGCCGAGATTGCCGCGAAGGCACGCCTAGGCGTTAAGACGGAGGCTGAAGAGCTGCTTGATCTCTCACAAGAAGCCAAGTCGGCAAGAGCAGTAGAGCAAGGGTTCACGGACAGGTTGTGGCACTCAAGCAATGAAGTATTTGCTGGATCGCCACAAGCTAAAGAAGCCATTGAATATAATATTCCCATTCGACGTGAATTTAAAAACGTTTTGGGGGGCACCTATTTTTCACCAGAAAGCGATTTAACAGGAGAAATTTTTGGTAAAGGAACTTTTGGTGGACCAGCAGAATATTTGATAAAAAAGGGAAATAACTTTGACGCTCATTATCGGAGTATGGGCGAAGAACAGAAAAAACAATTAAAAGATATACTTAATTCAGTGTTAGACACTGATGATATTGAAGGAGCAGCGGCAAGACTTGATATACCGTTAGAAGATGTTGATAGCTTTGATCTTTTTACAGATGGTGAATTTTATCAAGCATTTGGTAGAGATGCACAAGACAAAGTCATGAATGCTTTTTCTAAGAGAGGCTATGATTCAGTAACATTCCCTGACAATTTGGCTTCTGGCGACATGACACGTTCAACTGTTGTTTTTAATCCATCTCACATTCGATCGCCCGATGCTGACTTCGACCCCTCCAAGCTAGACTCTTCGGATCTAGGACACGCCAAGGGTGGCTCCGTGCCTGGGTTTGCCTCAGCGGGAAGTGTTGCTAAAGAGATTGCAGAAAAGCTAGCCAAAGAATCTGCAGCAAAGGTATCCGGTACGCTCAAAGAGGCACAAGACCTGCTTGGCATAACGCCTGAAGGACAAGCGGCTTGGCGTGCGTCTCGCACAGGTGGCAAACGGCCCCGCGTACCGGAAGTGCAAAGCGCAGCAAAAAGATTGCGATTGGGCGAAATGTCGAACAAAGAGTTTCGGGCAATAGCACGGCAATTCATACCGATCAAGCCGATGACGGCGGTTCCAGAAATTCATACGTTTGAAGAGATCGCGATGGCGTTAGCCAAAGACCTAACCAAATCACCAGGCATTGTTGGTCTCAATGTCAACATCCCAGACGGGGCCCAAATCGCTGCAAGGTATGACATAAATGCACGCGAGGACTACGGCACATTTGTAGTCGCCCTTCACGATGGGAAAAAGAAAGGCGGCGACATTTTCGGCTACGCGCCGACGGCGGTATTGAACAATGTAAGGTTTGAGTCTTTAGCGGAAGGCGCGATCAACATATCGACGGGTGAGACAGCCAGCGGTAAGCCAGCGTCTAAGACCACGATTGCGAGAATGTATGGCGATTGGGCAAACCATCCACCCGAAGACGTGCGAAGGGCGGCGGTAAGCATATTTGAAAGCGGCGACCCAGAGTGGACCGAAATCGGCATGGACCCTGAAGTTGGAAGCTATTTCTATCGCAAGTCAGACGACGCACCGCTTGGCACTGCAGAGCAGGTAATTCAAATAGGCAGCAAAGTGTTAGCCAAGAATGTCAAAACAATTTCGATAGATGACCCCGCGCACATGATAAAGACGCCTAATGGTCCTGTTCCCTATGGTTCAGGTGGCTCTGTAGCCAAAGCTGTGGCTAAGAAATTAGAAGGCGAAGGCCTAGCAAGGGCGGCAGAGCAAAACTATGCCCCGCAAGACTTTTACCACTCGACCAAGGCAGACATAACTGAGTTTGATGCTGATAAGAACGAGCTAGGTTTAACATTCTTAGGGACTAGCCCTGAGTTCGCTAATGACTGGTTGAAAGCTCTTTCGCTTCGCAGGAGATCGGACACAAGTGATGTGGAAAGGAAAGAATTTCAAGCTCTTAATCTTCGAAAGAAAGAAACACCCGAAGACCTTGCAAGTTATTACAAGGATTACAGAAATTTGGTTCAACAACATGACCTTGCAGACTCCACAATTTATCCCCTGAGGACCAACCTTCAAAATGCGTTTGACCCAGCACAAGAGGGAGAATTACTGCGTGAGTACCTGTGGGGTACAGGCGTTGACCCGGATGATTACAGTTTGCATTTTGGCAATCCTATAGATGAGTCATTTGAGCCAAGGAATCTTTCAAATGTAGAGGCGTTGGAAAGAGCGGGCTGGAGAGACTTTGAAAACAAAGACATGATTGATTTCCTAAAGTCGAAAGGATTTGACTCCATGTGGCTGAGAGAACATTACTTAAACCGTGACTTTGAAATGACTGACCCATACTCCACCCTAGCGAAGTTCGACACGTCAAAGATCAGATCAAAGTTTGCAGAGTTCGACCCAGAGAAACTAGAGTCTAGGGATATAGGGCACGCTTACGGCGGTGAGGTCATGGGCTACGCTGAGGGAGGCCTAGCAGAGCTCGCGGACAAGTACAGCAAGGACTACTACCAGTTCCCGTTTGACGACCACGACGAGCACTACCTGAAGTTTGGGGGCGGCGGAGATCTAGCCAAAATCTTGAGGGAGTGGCTCAAAGACCACCCTGAAAAAGGACTGGTAGATTTGAAGACTCGTCAATCCGCTATAGAACACTACCAAGGCATACTAGCAACCCCAACGCTTGCAAACAGACGCATTGGCACAGGCACACATGAAGCAGGTAGCCCTTTATATTATGACATGGCCCAACAAGAATTGAACGCACTCAAGCCAGACATAGCCCTTAACAATTTTGTTGATGGTGCACTCAACAAGTACATTAAGCGCGACTACGGCACCGACTGGGATCCATTGACCACGCTTACGCCAGACGAAAGACACGTCCCTGAGGGCGTGAACAATGTTGCTCGTCAAGGCGAGCCCACTCTAAGATCAAGAAACTGGCCACCGATCAGATTTGGCTCTAAAGCTGGCACTAAAAAGATAATAGATGGATTTCGGTCATCGACACTTGATTCGGTTTCTTCAGAAGGATATACAAAATCTGGACTAAACATCAACGATCTGTTCAACGAAAATCCGTGGCTCAAAGAAAAACCAACAGACATGGAATTCTTTTATGATTTTAATCCGAACTATGGCGCATTTCCTCACTTGATAAATACGCTCCGCAGAACTATTACGCCAGACTCTGGCCTGCCTAATGAGCTGCGTCTCAACCCTGAGTCATTGCAACGCATGTCCGTGCTACAGGCTTCAAAACTTGTGGGCAAGGTCAATCAGTGGGACAAGGCACAGGCACTGGCGGCTAGTCAGAGGCTGATGTTAAACCCGTTCAAGGAGTACGACTCTGGATACAAGTGGGTCAAGCTGCCAAACGCTAGAGAGCCAGAGGGACTAAAGTCGGTTATGGACTTAGGCTGCAAGGGGGGCTGGTGCACGCAGCAAGAGGACCAAGCGAAAGGCTATAGCAATTACGCAAGAGGAGACCATCTGTATGCGCTGCTAGACCCCGAAGGAAGACCGCACGCGCAAGTTTCCACTTTTGAGGGAGACCCGCACGATTGGGAAAGAAATAAAAATATAACGTCAATGCAGCCACTCGCTAACGATTTTGACAGCCAGTATGTTTCTGACTGGATGAAAAAAGATCCAAATTATAAAAATCAGATCAAGGGCTACATGCAAGACTTTGCGGGGTCCAACGACTGGACACATAACGACACAGTTACTGGCATGGACGCGCTAGACATGATACCGACAAATGATTTCGAGAAATATTTTAACATCAACAATATGAAATATATGCCCCTACGATATGCGTTGAACGATGATCCTGCAAATGTTGGTGGGTCACAAGCTGTGTACCTTGAGGCTCTGCGTCGGGCAAGACAAAACGCTAGCCAGAGAGAAGAAAAAATCCCCGCGTACATGACTATTGACCAGTCCAAAAACATGATCCAACAATTTATGCCAAGGCTTGACGAGCGTGAACGTATAAACGCTCAAGTTGAGCGATTGTTCCAAAAACCTCCAGTAGAGGGCTACGCCGAAGGAGGCCGCGCCATGAAAGATCTAAAAGACGAACCGGCGCCAGACCTGTACGATCAGTCCAAGCGCAGCAAGACCGGTATTGATGTTCTGGACAACATGCTAGACCCGTTCTATGCGATAGGGGCTGGGATAGACGCTCAGTACTTGCCAGAACAGGTCCAATGGACAGACGACGACGGTAACACGCACAGCTACACCGCGCCCGGCATAGCCAACAGCGCGATGGGTTTAGGGTCCATGCTCAAGTTTTTTGGCGGTCCAAAGACCCCAATGTCAGACGCGGCGATAAATGCGTACGACACAGGCTTGCAGCGTGCTCTTGATCACTATGGGCTACCCGCACGCAACGACATGGGGTTTGTGACGAAGGCTAATCTGACTCTAGGCGAAATGCTTGGACAGATACCGCTCGTCCCGCTGTCCGCAGCTAACAAGGTCCGCCAAGGCGCACAAGTTGTAGGGGGCGCAATGCCTTTCATTAAAAAGGCGCTTATGGCTATCCCTGAGTATCTAGGTCCAACCATTACGCCGTCAGTGTCTAGCTATTTGGTGGGCACAGCGGGCGGGATGGCGTTCCCGCCTGCGATGGAAGGATTGATGAGAATGTACAAAAAGTACAGCCCTGAGCTTCAGTATGAAGTGCCTGACACTGACATGCGCGGATTGCTTGATGACATAGGCAATCCAATAGACCGTGAGTCAGACAAAAGGGTAGCCCAGTGGGTCGCTGAGCAGCGTGGTCCTTCAGACGAGCGTGCGAGGATAGCAGACAACGTTAGGCGCAGCATGATGACGCCAGGCTTTGCGGGGGCTGGGAGTGTCACTAAAGAGATTGCAGAGAAGCTAGCGAAAGAAGCGGCTGAAGATGTGCCTAAAAACCTATATACCGCTGCCGACCGCGCAAATGCGGGACGCAAAGCAGCTCAGCTAATTAGTTCGCAAGAGCCGGTCAAAGCATCAGAGGCTTTGGGGCAACTGATGGAGCGTGGGTTCAAAAACACTACGACCACGGTAGCTGACCGCACCCGTGTGGGCGGTGGCAACATAGGCGGCGCAAATTTCCCAGCTATTAGCGAAGTAGATCCAGGTTATGAGGATATAGTCTGGGGGGTGATGGATAAAGGTACAGGAAGTCGCTTGACTAACCTGACCACGCCAGAGACAGCATGGACAACAATGCTCGGCTCTGGAACCCAGCTTAAAACCAACCCAATTGTATTTGACAAGCTCATGCGTGGCTTCTTGGGTTCCATGAAGCAGGGCAACTTGTCTGACGACTTAGCCTCAAAAATAAACCACAACCTTGCGTTAATATTTGGAGAAGGTGCAGACATCAGAGATCCGATGATTTGGCAGCTAGCAGATACGTTTGATAAGCGTTCGGTATTGGCCAACATAATGATGGGTAAAGGCATGCCGAAAAACAAAGGAGGCATTCCACTTGGGGGGGAACTACGCGGCGGTGCTATCTTCAACCCAAGTGAAATCTTAATCAGAGAGACTGAACCTACGTTGCTGCATCCTTTGCATGGTGGCAACGTGCCAACTTATGCTGCTGGTCCACGTACGTTCAGTTTAGACGGGACGGCCGAGTACCGCCCAGACCTACACCCAGGCTTTCCAACATTGTTACACGGGGAAGACTTGGGCTTTAATATGATCCCCACGCCGACTGAGGTTTATCTACCAGATTGGCACCGTGCTTTCAAAGCGGCCAACCCAGACCGCAAGGGTCCGGGCTACTACGACCTTGCGCTGGGCGTAGAAGGTGAGGGATTACCAAGCCAAGCCTTAACGGAAAAGTACATCCGTCATTTGATCCGCGAAGGATACAGCCACGGCGGCGACGTAGAAATGCAAGACCTGCAGGACATGTTAGACAAATATAATCAGGACACGCGAGTAAATTATGGCTAAGTCTAAAGACGAAGAATTCTTGAAGAAAGAAGAGTTGGACTCTGAGGGTGAGACTGTAGAGGTCTCTGAAGACGAGGCTGGCGTTACCGACACCGAAGACGGTGGTGCTATGGTTGCGCTCGAAGAAAAGGAAAACAAGCACGGCGAGCATAGCGTGCTAGAGCACTTCGCCAATATCGTTGACGAGGTCGACCAGTCGATGCTCAAAGAGTCTGTCACCGACTTATTGGAAAAGATCGAGCGTGACAAGGAAGCTCGTGAGAAGCGCGACAAACAGTACGAGGAGGGCTTGCGACGTACAGGCTTGGGCGACGATGCCCCAGGCGGTGCCCAGTTCACAGGCGCCAACAAGGTCGTCCACCCGATGCTTGTCGAGGCGTGCGTAGACTTTTCTGCGCGGTTTATGAAAGAGATATTTCCGCCTAATGGTCCGGTCAAGAGCAAAGTAAACGGCGAGCAAGAGAAGAGCAAGCTAGAGAAGGCGCAACGAAAAGCCGACTTTATGAACTGGCAGATCACCGAGCAGATGACGGAGTTCAGGGGCGAGCTTGAGCAGTTGAGCACGCAGCTCCCGTTAGGCGGTGGTCAGTACATGAAGCTGATGTGGGACGCACAGCGCCGTAGGCCACACGCTGAGTTTGTGCCCATTGACGATATTTATTTACCGTTCGCTGCGACGAACTTCTACACCGCAGAACGTAAGACGCACGTCCAGTACATCACCAAGATGGAGTACAACAAGCGCATCAAGACTGGCATGTACATCGACGTTGACCTTGGCGCTCCAGACGACCCAGAGTACAGCAAGGCGTCACAAGCCAACGACAAGATTGAGGGACGCAAAGACCTGAGCTACAACGAGGACGGTCTGCGCACCATGTTCGAGATATATACCTACTTTGATTTTGGTGATGGGGTAGAGCCTTACATCATCACGATAGACAAGTCGACCAGTAAAGCGTTGGGCCTGTACCGTAACTGGGAGCCAGAGGACACGCAGAAGAAAGAGCTGGACTGGGTCGTAGAGTTCCCGTTTGTGCCTTGGCGTGGCGCCTACCCGATCGGTCTTACCCACATGATCGGTGGTTTGAGCGGTGCGGCTACTGGCGCGTTACGTGCCCTGCTTGACTCTGCCCACATCCAAAACATCCCTACCATGCTCAAGCTGAAAGGCGGGCCTGGCGGACAAACCCTGAACCTACAGCCGACCGAGATTGCGGAGATAGAGGGCGGTGCTTTGGTCGACGACATACGCAAGATAGCGATGCCGATACCGTTCAACCAGCCAAGCCCTGTCTTGTTTCAATTGCTTGGATTTTTAGTTGAGGCAGGCAAGGGCGTGGTGCAGACCTCGTTTGAGAGGCTGAGCGATCAAAGCGTTAACCAACCGGTAGGGACAACGCTGGCCCTCATTGAGCAGGGCATGGTCGTGTTCAGCAGTATCCATTCACGCCTGCACAGTTCGATGGCGAAATGTTTGAAGGTAATCCACCGCATCAACTCTGCCTACCTTACTGAGGAAGACATAGAGGCGTGCGATGCTGGTCTTGAGATTGAGCCGTCAGACTTTGACGGTCCTATGGACGTCATCCCGGTCAGCGATCCTTCTATATTCAGCGAGACCCAGCGCTTTGCACAGATCCAAGCGATCATTCAAAGGGCAGCGATCGCGCCGCAATTGTACGACGCAAGGAAGGTCGAGGAGATGTTCCTGCGCGTAATGAAGATCCCTGGCGACGAAGTATTGGTGTCGCTGCCTGGGACTGACGACATAGACCCGGTCAGCGAGAACGTTGCGGCGGCTATGGGGCGTCCTGTGTTTGTGTTGCCGGCGCAAGACCACATGGCACACATGATGGTACACATACCGTTCCTGCAGTCTCCCTTGTTTGGGTCAAACCCTGCAATAGCAAAGACCTACCTGTACCCGATGGCCACACACTTGCGTGATCACCTGTTGAACTATTATTTGGTAGAGGCCCACACCGCGATCAGCATGGCACAGAGCCAGAGCCTGATAGAGAAAGAGGCGCAAGCGCAGGTGAATGTTGTGCTACAGGTACAGCAGTTCATTGAAAGCCAGCTAGGGTCGTTTGGTCAGCAGCTAGCGCAGATTGATCAGGCAGCCCAGCAGTTCGCTCCACAGGCCCCAGTGCAGCAAGACAGCAGCCTGCAGATTGCGCAGATGAACTCACAATTGCAGGGCCAAGCGTTGCAACAAAGAGCGGCACAAGATCAGGCACGTACACAGATGGATCAGGCTAAGATGCAGCAGCAGTCGCAGATAGAGCAGACCAAGATCCAGCAGAAAGCACAGTTTGATCAGGCACGGCTACAGTTAGACCAAGCTAAGATGCAGTTAGATCAGGGAGCCATTAGCATGGACGCGCAGATCGCGCAGGCACGACTGAGCGCAGACGCCCAGCGTACTATGGCAGAGCTAGAGTCACGCGAGCGCATGAACTCTGCCGACAACGACACCGCCAAGCTACTTGCAGCGGCAGAGATCGCGTCGGGAGAGAAAGTAAGTTACAGCACAGGCACAGGCATTAACCCCAACCCATGAGGATACACCGATGAAAGACAAACCAAAGACTGGCACCGTTTCAATGAAAGGCGGCGACGTTAAACAGAAGCATCGTATGGCGGCTGGCCAGAAAGTCACCGGTCAGACGTTGCCTTCAGCGCCTAAGTCTCCTAAGACACCTGCGTGAACTTAGAGACCAAGCTACTCAATAAGCTCAAGGCTGAGCAGCAGAGTTTTGCTGTAGAGGCCCTGACGCGACCCCAGACACGCGATACGTTTGAGTACGGGTATCGTGTTGGAATGTTTGCGGGCTACGAAGCCGCAATAAACGTACTTTTAAAACTCATAGACGAGGAACAACATGGCGACAATGACATATGAGGACGCACTTGCAGAGGCTTTTCCCGCTGTAGAAGCAGGGATCCAGCCTTTCGGTAGCCGCGTTCTGATTCAGATAAGGACAGCTAAAAAGAAATCTACAGGGGGCATTATCTTAGACCTTGGCACGCAAGACACCGAGAAGTGGAACACACAGGTCGGTAAGGTTGTGCAGGTTGGGCCTTTAGCGTTTAAGAACCGCAATGACATGACCACATGGCCGGAAGGCGAGTGGTGTACTGCGGGTCAATTTGTTCGGGTACCTAAATACGGCGGAGACCGTTGGGAATCTAGAATTCCTGACACAGACTCTACCGCAATGTTCGTAATCTTTAACGACCTTGATATTATTGGGCGAGTCCTTGGCGACCCATTAGCTATCAAGGCATTCATCTGAAAAAGGAGATGACGCATGGCTAATACAATAAAAGAAACAGACGACGACAAGGACGAAATAGTAATTGTTGAAGACAAAAGTAAGATGCCGGTTGTAGAAGAAGATCAAGAAGATGACCGGTTAGCATCGGCCGCAGAAGAAGAAAACGCTGTAGATGAAAAAGAGCGAGAGGCCATCAGAGAGCGCCGCCGCAAAGAAAAAGCAGACCGTAAAGATCGCAGAGACGTAGCGATCAAGAGGGACAAGACCGAGCTAGACTTCCTGCGTGGACGCAACGACGATCTTGAGCGCAGGCTGACGGCCCAAGAGCAGAGGGCATACGCTGGCGACATAAGCGCGTTGGACAACAGTATTGCTCAGGCTAGGCATCAGGCTGACCTAGCAGAGAAGGTTATCGCTAAGGCGGTAAATGCTGGTGTTGGCGAAGACGTGACAAGGGCGATGCGATACAGAGACGAGGCACAGTCCCGTCTGCAGCAACTTTCGTACGCCAAGCAACAGGCAGTCCCTCCCGCCCAGCCATCGACAATTGATGACAGGACTATGCGTCACGCTCAAGAGTTCATCAAAGAAAATCCTTGGTACGACTCACAGGGCAGAGACGAAGACTCGTCTATTGTGATTGCGATTGACCAAGCGATGAGCAGAGACGGTTACAACCCCCAGACTGAAGAGTATTGGACAGAGCTGCGTAAACGTGCGGCACGGCGCTTGCCTGAGAAGTTTGACGGCAAATCTGAAGACCGAGAAGAGCGCGTAGCGAGAGGCGGTCCTGCGGTAGGGTCAGGCAGAGAGCACGCCCCAGCATCGACACGCAAAGAGGTCTACATCAGCCCAGAGCGTAAGCAGGCACTGGTAGAGGCTGGCGTGTGGGACGACCCGGTGTTACGCATGAAGTACGTCAAGCGATACGCTGAGTACGACAAAACTAACAGGGTCTAAAAAACAGTTGAAGTATTTGCATTTATCTGCTTGCAACTCTATACTAATTCTAATCGCTGAAAAGGAGCGACGTTATGACAGACGAAAGATTAAAGAAATCCGCTGGAGACAAACGCGACAGCCGTACGATGACAGATCGTGCAGTTACACAGAACCGCGAAGTAACCGAAGACGAGCGGGTTGAAATGTTCCGTCAACAGTTTTTTCAGTCCAGTTTACCGGACTTACCAAAACTTCCCGGCTGGCATGCGTGCTGGCTGACCACGACTAACCCTCGTGATTCGATCCATATGCGGATCCGGTTAGGCTACGAGCCTATCAAGCCTGAGGATGTACCAGGCTGGGAATACGCAACCCTTAAGACGGGTGATTGGGCTGGACTTATCGGGGTGAACGAGATGCTTGCTTTTAAGCTGCCAATGTCTCTGTACCAGAAGTACATGAAGGAAGCTCACCACGACGCTCCTTTGAGAGAAGAAGAGAAACTTACCGATACGGCTGAGTTTCTTGAGCAGCAAGCACGAGTGTCTAAGTCGCGGATTGACATGGGAGATGGTAACAAGGAAATCGGACAAAACCGGGAAGCTCGTTTCGATCTTTCCTGACCGAATCTTTCAATCAACCATTAGGAGTCACTATGTCTACGACTAGCGCACCATATGGTTTTCGGCCTTCGTTCCACAACAGTGGACAAATTCGTCCGAAAGCCTACACGATTGCCACAGGTTATGCTGCGACAATCTTTTCAGGGGACCCCGTTAAGCTGATAAGCACCGGGACCATTCAAATCGGCTCATCTGACGGTACACGTACCGGCACTACAGATGGCATTACTTTACTGGGTATCTTTGCTGGCGTTGAGTATAACGACGCAACCGGCAAGCCTACCATTTCACCCTTTTGGCCCGCGTCCACCACAGGCACAGAAATTGTTGCTTATGTGTACGACGACCCAGAAACTTTGTACGACGTACAGTACGCAAACCCAGGAACACCAGGCACCACATCAGTACAGGTTGATGTTGGGGCACAGGCTGACTGGCGTGTGGCTTCCCCTGGCGGTTCTACCTCCACCGGTATCAGCAGCACGTACCTAACCGCGCTTGTAGCTACTTCTGGTCAATTCCAGATCACTGGCTCTGCGTACCTTGTCACCGACTCTTTAACTGATGCCTATGTAAGCATGACCGTTCGCTTGAACGAAGCTGCCTACAAAGCACCTGTTAACGCCATTTAAGGGGGGACTGAATCATGGCTACTCCAATGAGAAGTACGGACTTCAGATCCATAGTTGAGCCAATCCTCAACGAAGTATTTGATGGCGTTTATAACCAACGTGCAGACGAGTGGAAACAAGTCTTCACAGAACAGAAAGGCATCCCACGCAACTATCATGAAGAACCCGTTCTTTATGGTTTTGGTGCGGCGCCTGAGTTGCCCGACGGTATGGCTGTAAGCTACCAGTCTGGCGGCGTGTTGTTCCTACAACGTTACCTCTACAAAGTATACGGTCTGGCGTTCAGCTTGACCAAAGTGCTTGTAGAAGACGGCGATCATATCCGTATCGGTCAGACCTACTCCAAACACTTGGCGCAGTCTTTGATCGAAACGAAAGAAACGTTGTCGGCTAACGTATTGAACCGTGCGTTTAACAGTGCCTATGTTGGTGGTGACGGCGTATCGCTGATCAGCACTGCGCATCCGATTGTTAGCGGCACGTTCAGCAATCAGTTGAGCACAGCTGCCAACTTGTCACAAACATCACTTGAGCAGATCCTCATCCAGATCCGCAACGCTGTTGACAACAACGGCAAGCGTATCCGTTTGACGCCTACTCAGATTGTGGCAGGCCCAAGCAACGTGTTCCAAGCTGAAGTATTGCTGAAGTCTGTTCTGCGTACCGGCACTGCCGATAACGACATCAACCCTGTTAAGAGCATGGGTCTGTTGGCTAAAGGTCAGGCTAATCTGTCACGTATCACCTCGTCCACCGCTTGGTGGGTACAGACTGATGCGCCAGAAGGCATGAAGTTGTTAATGCGTCGCGGTCTTGAGAAGTCTATGGAAGGTGATTTTGAAACCGACTCCATGCGCTACAAGGCAACCGAGCGTTACACTGTGGGCTGGACTGACCCGCGTGGTCTTTTCGGAACCGCTGGTGTTTAAGTAATAAAGAGAGGGGGGTTTCGGCTCCCCTCTTTGTTTTACCGGGATAACCCGTGTATCTGACAGCCCCGGCTGACGTCATGCAGACAGATACGCACAACTCGCATGAGAGGAGATTCACATGGCTTCAACTACTTTTACTGGTGCAGTTACTTCCAAAAATGGCTTTATTGCTGGCCATCAAGTAACAGCCGCCAACGCGATCAATGCAACCGCTACCGCTACCGCCGCACAAGTTGCGACTGGCTACATCACATCTACTTCAGCGGCCGCTACTGTAATCACGCTGCCTACTGGCACTTTGTTAGGCGCAGCTTTAAACGCCGTACAAGGCACAACCTTTGACCTGCTTATTGACAACACTGCCGGTGCAAGTTCTGTAAGCATTGTTGCAGCTGTTAACGGTATCTTGTCCACCGCTGGCGTAGACAGTAGCGCGTCTTTTGGTGACCTGACTGTTGCTGCGGGCGTAACGGGTCTAGGTCGCTACACAATCATGTTTTCGAGCGCAACTGCGTACGTGTTCACACGCACTGCTTAATAGGAGGTTCTTATGGCAGACGCGGTAACAACTCAAGTTATTATGGATGGTGAACGTGATTTCATCGGCAAATACACCAACATATCAGACGGCACAGGCGAGAGCGCGGTCGTTAAGATCGACGTGTCTACGCTTGCGGTAAATGGGTTTGGTCTTGCCTGTAACGGGGTTAGGATAAACCGTATCTGGGCTAACACTCACGGCATGGAAGTTAAAATGTTGTGGGACGCAACGACGGATGTTTTTGCGTGGATGATCCCCCAGAACGTGTCGTATAAGATGGACTTTAGTGTGTTCGGTGGAATCCCAAACAATGCAGGTGCGGGCGTTAACGGTAACCTATTGTTTACAACCGCAGACGCAAGCTCAGGCGACATGTATACGATTGTGCTCGAATGCACAAAAAGATACGCAAGCGCGTGATAATTTATGAGCAAGACATATAAAATTGTTAAAGAGTTTTCGTTTCCTACGTCGCAAGGGTTTACTGGCTCTGCTGGTAAACAATCCGTCAGTGCTTACGCTGTGGGTGGGAAGGTAGCCACCCCTTGCGCTTGTGGCGGTTATACCATGCGATCGAAGGGCGGAAAGTCTAAGAAGTAGCGTGTCATGTTTTATTATTTGAATTATACTTCAGGCATCGGGGAATGCTGCACCAGCACCCAGCTGACTATTATCTAGGGTTAGTATGGCATATTCTGGTAGCGTGGGTGAGGTTACATTCAACGCACTGAAGGTGGTTGACCACGCCTTCAGACGCTGTCGTTTGCCTGCCCAAGCCATCACATCAGAAATGCACAGCTACGCGCTAGACTCTCTAGCGTTTCTTATTTCCGAACTCGCAAACATCAAAACACCCAGCTGGTGCATTGAGAGGGTAATCCTTCCGATGTACGAGAATCAGCCTATAGTGACGCTTCCTATTGGAACGATTGATGTATTAAACCTCAACTATCGTGTGTTGCAGGAGCTGACTGGGACCACGGTCACAACGTCAACCTCTTACACCGTTAGCTTCTCTTCAGCGACCACTGTAAACACCATTGGCATAAAATGGTCTGCCGCGTCTGTTCCGGTAACGTTTCAGGTAAGCACGAACGGCACTACTTGGACCACGGTCGGGACCTCTACTGACATTGTCAGTTCTGGCGAGATAACGTGGACCGACATATCGGGGGCCTTGTCATACGCTTACTTCCGGATTACCTCAATAGCGACGCTGTCATACACCACGATAACGCTAGGCAACATGCCGCAAGAGATCCCGCTCGGTCAGCTTAATCGGGACGGCTACGTCAATCAGAGCAATCAGGTATTCCCAGGCCGTCCTGCCAGTTACTACTACCAGCGTGACCTGCCGGAGCCTATCGTAAGGATATGGCCAGCCCCTTTCTCCGCCGCTGAGCAGGCACAGCTGATACTTTGGCGCCACAGACAGATCATGGACACGAACAACCTGCAGCAAGAGATTGAGGTCCCCCAGCGATGGCTAGAGGCTATCGTCAACGGGCTAGCTGCAAGGGTCGCTCTAGAGACCCCTGCTGTTGATATTAGTTTGATCCCGATGCTCGACCAGCGGGCTGCTGTGAGCGTACAGAGGGCTTGGGACGGGGACAACGACGGTTCGCCGATACAGATTAACCCTGGCATAGGGTGCTACACAGCATGAGCGCATTCTTAGACCCAAGCGGACAACCAACCTACGGCATTGCTATATGCGGCCGTTGCTCGCGTAAGATGTTTTTGTCTGACTTGTCGCCCGACCCGAACTACCCAGGGCTGATGGTTTGCCGTGAAGACCGAGACCAGTACGACCCTTACAGGTTGGCGCCACGCGGTCCAGACCAGATTATCTTGCCATTTGTTCGTCCTGACTTGCCCGTTAACACGCACCCTTCTGGTCTTATCCAAGAAGCCGGCGACGAATTTATTATCACCGAAGACGGTGATAGTTACTTGGAGATTTAAGGGATGTCTAACGTACCAAGTAACCTAATCCCAACACGAATAACGCAGCTTCCTGTGGCCCCTGTTGCCGACGAAGACTCGTTGATGGTGGTCGTGTACGAGGGCAACACGTACCAGATCCGCGTGGGTGATTTGCTGGCCGTTTCTGGTGTTCCTACTAACCGTCAGGTAATCGCCGGCACGGGCTTGACTGGTGGTGGCCAGCTGACTTCTAACGTCACGCTGAGCGTTGCTAATGGCGGTATTGGCACTACACAGCTTGCGGTTTCTGGTGTAACGGCTGGTGCTTACGGAACAGCGACCGATATCCCTGTTTTCACGGTTGACGCTACCGGACGCGTAATGTCGGCGACCACTATACCTGCGACAACGTCTGGGTATGTGCCAGTGGCCACGCAAGTTATTGCCGGCACAGGATTAAACGGCGGCGGTCCGCTAAACGCTAACGTCACACTGAACGCAAATCTTTCTAATGCGTTGCCATTAGTCGGCGATAATTCTGGTGCTTCTGGCACTTCTACCGATATTGCACGGGCTGACCACCAGCATCCTGCTATAGACCTGACGCTAGACGATCAAGTTGACGGACTCTTGCCGCTTAATCATGGCGGCACAGCACGCAGCATGGTGATGGCGCCTGGGGCAATTATTTGGTCTGGATCCGACGGGCTCTATGTAGGTCCAGTAGGCGGCTCAGGACAAGTGTTAGTGTCTGGCGGAACTGCGGCACCGACGTGGGGCTCTGCGCTGCTCGTTGTTGATCAGGCGGCAAATGTTGTTTATGCAGGCCCAACCGCCGGAGCTGCTGCGCCAACTACGTTCAGGGCGCTGGTCAATGCAGACCTTCCGGCTTCGGGCGTAACCGCCAACACTTATGGTTCGTCCAGTGCTATCCCTGTACTGACGCTCAACGCTAAGGGCGTGGTCACAAGCGCCACTACTGCCAGCTTTACCGGCGGGCTGTCGTACCAAGGCTCATGGAATGCCTCTACCAACACCCCAACACTAACGTCTAGCGTTGGCATTAACGGTTACTACTACATTGTGTCCGTCGCAGGTTCCACGAACCTTGACGGCATTACCGACTGGATTGTAGGCGACTGGGCAATCTTCAACGGCGCCACATGGCAGAAGATCGACCAGACCAACCTAGTCTCTAGCGTAAACGGACAGACCGGCGTGGTGAGCATTGCCTACGCAGATTTGGCCGGCGCGATACCTACTTGGAACCAAGACACGACCGGCACGGCGGCTAAGACCAACGCACTGAACTCAGCGACCACGGTAGTTAACGTATCGTCTTCTGCAGCGCCTACGGTTGGACAAATGCTGACGGCTACTAGCGGCACGGCGGCGACGTGGCAAACTCCTGCCGCTGGCGGGGTCACCAGCGTTGCCCAGACCTTTACCGGTGGTATTATCTCAGTGGCTGGTTCGCCGATTACTACGACCGGCACCCTAGCCCTTACCATTGCAGGAACGTCCGGCGGTGTTCCCTATTTTAGTTCTGCGTCTACTTGGGCTACCTCTGCGGCATTGACTCAGTATGCTTTAGTGTTGGGCGGTGGTGCAGGCGCGGCGCCTGTCGTTGTAGGCAGCACTGGCACGACTACTACAGTTCTTCACGGTAATGCTGTAGGCGCGCCAACGTTTGGATCGGTGTCTCTGACGGCAGACATATCCGGCACGCTTGCCGTTGCCAATGGCGGCACAGGCGCAACAAACGCTACTGATGCAAGGACAAACCTAGTCGCTGCCAAGTCTGGCACTAACAGTGACATTACCGAGCTGTACGCGCTTAACGGCACGTCTTATGGCGTGGCATATCAAAATGCCGGAAATCAACTGATAATGGGTTCAGCACTGACATTCGACGGCACAGTATTAACAGTCCCTGGCGGCATAACCGGCGGCACATTTTAGGATACTTATATGGCACAATCAGGCTATACACCGATCATTACATACCACAGCACAACTGCTGCGGCTGTCCCATTAGCGGCAAACCTTGCGCCTGGTGAGCTATCCCTAAACATCAGTGACATGAAGCTGTATTGCGAGAACAGCGCCGGAGTGGTGACCCTGCTGACGTCAGCCGCCGCTACCGGCACAGTCACTAGTGTAGCGGCTACAGTCCCTAGTATTTTTAGTATTGCCGGTAGCCCGATTACTACGTCTGGCACTCTAGCAATGACGTACTCTGGTACTGCACTTCCTGTAGCTAATGGAGGCACGGGCGCTACTACGCTAACAGCCAACTATGTCCTGCTTGGTAACGGCACTAGCGCACCACAGATGATTGCACCGAGCAGCTCAGGTAATGTATTAACAAGTAACGGAACAACGTGGGCTAGTACAGCACCCGCAGCAAGTGGTGCAACTAAAGGGCAAGCGATTGCCTTTTCAATCGTATTCGGACTCTAGGAGAGTATTGTGGCAAACCCAAACATAGTCAACGTAACAAGTATTCTAGGTACGACAACGTACTACACCCCATCAGGCACGTCTGCGGTAGTCTTACTGCCTAACGCTGCCGCAAGTGGCTTGGTCTTTAAGATCAACCAGATAGTGGCTGCCAACGTCAACGGCTCTAGTGCTGTTAACGCTACGGTGAGCCTCTACAGTAACGGTGCGGTGGCTCAAGGTTCAGCACCCTCTGGCGGTACGGCTTACCCCATCATCTCTACCTTGTCAGTACCGGCAAATGCGTCTGTGATAGCGGTAGACAAGACGACTGCGATCTACTTGATGGAAGGCACGTCAATCACGATAACGTCTGG
>Ga0181357_1000124_pt1 | contig 25022 bp, 28 predicted proteins | sample Fa13VDMM110DN_FD_130094 | JGI IMG/M metagenome (GOLD analysis project Ga0181357, IMG submission 130094) | Freshwater viral communities from Lake Michigan, USA - Fa13.VD.MM110.D.N | ecosystem: Environmental > Aquatic > Freshwater > Lake | place: USA: Michigan | collected 2013-09-24 | reverse complement strand
ATCTCCTTGCGATCGATCCGAACGTCTGGAGACGCAGAAACACCGATTCCAATATTGTTCGTACCGGCCATGTAGACCAGTTTTACGACGATTGTTTCTTCACCGACCGTAATAATAATCTCTTCGCCAACTCGTCTCTTTAAAAGTAACATGTGACATCCTTTCCGCTTTGTTAAATAATTCAGAGCCTGCCCCGCCTTCAATGGCTTTGCGGGGGCCAGCCGTTGAAAATCGTTTTCAATGGGGCAGGCTCTGAGGGAGATTCGGCCCCCGCAGTTGCACGGGGCCACGACTGGAAACAATCCAGCCGCTCCGATTCAGCAAAACGCTTGCATCTCTGTTATCAGTGCGTTTTCATCTAGTATTCTGATTAACTTCAACTGCCTATTTTCAGGTTGAAACGCATACCACACTCTCGACGCTACCATTTTCTGCATCGTCGATCCGCCAGATGCCCGGATGTTTTCCAATGCGCGAACACACGCCGCCACGCTCGGCCACATACCATCCAAATCAAAGTTTAGAAACTTCACATACTGCTGGATGATTTCATCCGCAGCGTGTGGGTTCTTTTTTATCAGTAACGCAATAGCAGCCTTCGCACCAGCAGACGACCTGTGCTTGGCCGTGTTCGATGAACATTCCAGAACTGTCTTAAACTGCGACTCGTGATGGTCGACGCACGCCTGTATATCCGCAGATGTGAAAGTGTTTGCTCGGCCTTTGATTCTCAGCACCGCAGACGCAAGTTCAGTCTGCTTCCGAGTAATGTCAAGAATGTCATAATGCTTGCGGGTCAATCCATTATCGAAAGGCAACGCCATCGCCGTCTCTGTTCGCTCATATCTCGCCACATACATCTGCACCGCTTTTCCTGTCGCTACAACGGCCGACAGTCTATGCTGTCCGTCGATTAAATCGCCGTTAGCATTAAACGCGATGCACTGATGCGTAACCATAAAAGCGTCTGACTGAATGTCTCTCGATAATGCGTTAACACGCTCCTTGGTAAGCGATCTGTTCTTATGGTTTCGTTCTAAATACTGCTTAGCCACATGCGGACTAATAGTTTCAAGCGTGAATGTAATCATTGTCTGTTTTCCTAAATTGGCGTTTGGGACAGCGACACGTTGCCGCTGAATGACTGTGTTGGATTTGAACCAAGGCCAAAGAATGCCGTTCCGCAACATCCCCGCGTGTCCCACCACGCCGCACAGTCAGATAAATCCGGTGGACCCTTGCCCCGGCCGGTTAGTAATCACTTCCAGAGATTGGCTTCGATTGCACCAGCGGCAAAAATTCCGGCAAGGACAGTGCATCCGATCGCGAGTAGTTCATTAAGCATTTGCCAATCTCCTTTGTCTGCAGTTTTCCGCATGAGCCTTGCGGCCCATCGCCGCAACTCTTGCCCACTTGGCTTTCGCCTTATCTCGCCGCAAACATCCGCACGACTTCGCGTGTCCGTTCCGGATCAAATACGACTGAACCTTTTGAGCGTTTCCACACGAGCACTGGCAAAGCCACTGCGTGTATCTTCGACCGTCATTTCGTTCATAGTCTTCAACTTGCCATAGGGGAGTGAATCGTGATTCAGGGTGCGGGATTGGTCTTGTCATGTCTGCTCCTTCGCTTTGAACAACTGCCCGCCATCTCGTTCCGCATCCAGCCGAATACACAGGTCTTCGTTCCGTTTGATCTCATCAGCCCGCTTGCGGAAGTTGCTAAGCCTTTTCGCAAACTCAATGCGGTCCACTTTCAAGTCACTGCAAAACCGATCACAGCAGGCTTCGGCCAGTTCGTTGCTCGTCATTGGCTGACCGTGTTCGCGGAGAACTTCCAGGCATTGCAGTTGACGGGCTGTTACTGTTGGCTGGATTCGTTCGGCTGCGTTGTTGCTTGTAATTGGATCGCTGTTGCGTGCGATTGGGGCTGTTGCTTCGGGGCAGTCGAAGAGGGTTAGCTGGCTCATGTTGCGACCTCCTCAAGTTCTGCGTCATCCATTTCGAACATTGTTCTCTGAGGATCTGCCTTTTTTGGCTGGCAAGCTGCTGCGAGATTTTTTACAGCCTGTCTGTAATAACTCGTTTTCAATTCGCACCCTACGCCGCGACGACCCTGAATAACTGGTGCATATACTTCTGATCCGACTCCCATGAATGGAGTCAACACAACGTCTCCGGGATTAGTCCACATCTGCACAGCCCGTGCGATTACATCCAATTGCAAAGGATGCTGGTGCCGCTCGTCGCCTTCGTCCTTCGACTCCTCGTATGGCAAAACGTTTTCTATCCTGATGTCATCCCAAAACGACGACGCATAGTGACGCCAGATCCAGTGGCTGTACCGATTCTCAATCTGGTTTCCTTTCCATCCCTTCAGCTTCAACAGTTCTTTCGGTATTTCACGTTCTCCGTGATACTCAAACAATCCGTTCGGATGAGTGACTGGCTCTGGATTGACTCCGCGTTTTCTGAACGGAATCAGGTAGTCGGCTGATGCGACATTCGTCAAAGTTGCGTCCTCGCAAATCTGCCGATGTGCCAGTGCTTTGCTCATTGTGCGATTGCGAACAGCAAGTGGTTCTTTCCAAATGCAAATTCTTGGAAGCATCTCGAACCCAAGCGACTCATGCAGCCTAATAATGTCGCCCGGAAAATCTGTGTACCCGCAAATGTTGGCCCCTTGCTTTGGTACATCCATGCAATGCACTGCCGAGATTCGACCGGGCTTCATCGCTCTGTGAATCTGCTTCACAATAAATCCGTAGTGCTCAAAAAACTCGGCGTATGTTCGTGCATTAGACAAGTCGCGAACGCTGCTGCTGTAGTTGTATAAACACCCTCCGTTCTCAGTCGCAAACGGCGGCGAGTAAATTGACATGCCGACCGACTCGTCTGGTATCGACTGCAGCACTTCGGCTGAATCGCCGTTGTAAATCGCGTACTGATCGCAAATAACTTGATCCATTACAGCCATGACGGAACCTGCTCTTTCTCCGGGAAATAATCACTCGACACTAGGTGCATACTGTCCTGCATATGAGCCACGAGACTCTGAAACATTCGCTGCACTTGCTGCTTCTTTCGGTCGAGGTTCTCAGCGATTTTTCGCTCGCCCTCACTTAACACCATGTCGATTGTTACGGGATTCTTTTGCCCGAAGCGGTAGCATCGCCGCACGACTTGGTAGTACTGCTCAAAAGAGTGACTCGGAAAGACCACCTCGTGATTGCAGATTTGAAAGTTGAGGCCCCACGCTCCAATCTTAGGCTTGCATACCAGCCGACGAATCTGGCCCTTTGCGAATCCAAGCAGGTATTCTTCCTTCTGCTCATCACTCATTGATCCCTTGACCTGCACGCAATCGTCGAGCATCTTTTCAAGCAGATCACATTCAGGATTCAGTTCGCCCCACAACGCCGTAGATCCGTTGTGATTGTTCGCCAGTTCGACAGCCTTTTCGCATCGCTCTTTGATCGTTACGCGGCGTTCTTCTCGCTCCTCTCGCATATCGTTTGCTGACATCGCGAAAAGATTTCCGGCTCTTGCCTTAGTGCATTCGATGATGTGTGCTCGCTCGGTCAGTGGCGGAAGAATAAATCGACTATCATCAAACCCGAGGTCAGAAGGTTTTTGAATTGATCTTGCCCACGAGCAAACCCACGACCAAAACGGTTCTTCAGCGTGACCGCGAAAACGGTATTTTGTGCGGCCCCATCCGTGATGATCCTTTGACGTTTCCTGCTTAAAAAACTTCGTGATCATGTCACGAAACCCAAGCAACCCAAGTGCCTCTGATGACGTGCCAAGTTCCCAGAAATCGTTAGGGGCGGCCGTTGCTGTGCAGAGCAGTCGAAATTGAATTGTTCGCATGAACTCGACGACTGTTGCTTTTCGCTCGCTCTTAAAGTCCTTTATTCCGCTTGATTCGTCGCAAACGACACCAGCAAACGAAACTGGATCGAACTTATGAAGTTGCTCGTAGTTTGTGACAACGCACTGCGTGCTTCCGTCGTGCTTTCCGTCGCGAGACCGAACGGCCTTGATGCCGAATCTGTCCGCTTCCTCGACTGTCTGAGCACCGACAGCCAAAGGCGTGACAATCAGGACGGGCCTATTTGCTCGCTCGATTACCTTTTCCGCCCAAGCCAACTGCATCGCAGTTTTACCCATTCCGCAATCAGCGAAGATCGCTGAGCGACCCATTCTCAACGCCCACTGCACAAGATGCTTCTGAAAGTCGTAGAGAAATTCAGGAAGTGATTCCGCTTCAAATCCAGACTCGTTCAGCCACTGCGATTTCTTTTCAACAAAACGGCTGTAATCAGTTACCACACTCACGCTTTCCGCCCCTTAAAATATCTAGCCGCAATCCGCCACAACACACCCTGCCTCGTCTCGCCGGTCTTTGTCGCTTCATCCGCCAACGGCTTTTGCAGTTCCGGAGGAACGCGCATCAGCAGTTGGGGATTGCCTTTTATTTTCTTTTTCACTTCAATTACCTCGCTGCTTTTTCCCGCATTCTTCACAAAAGTGAGGCGGCTGACCTGAGTCCCGTCCAGCCGCCTCGGTTCTATCGGGCTTGCCTTTATCCGTGCCGAACTTCTTCATTTACTTTTGCTGGCAGAGTCGAAAGGAATGTGTAGAGAATGTTATCGAATGCTGTCATGTCTTCCGTCGTCATTTGGCCTTGCTCTTCCAGCACCGCTCGCAAATCCCTAGCGAGGCGAATCATGGCCACCGCTGGCTCATGCTTTCCCATGTGTTCAGCCTGTCCAATTTTCGTTGTCACGATTTGCGTTGCAGTTATCATCGGACCACACTCACTTTCGCTTTATCAAAGTATGACGCAAGATCCTTGGCGTCTTTCAATCGTGTCTGTGTCCCGTGAAAAGCACCATTAACGAAAACCTGCCAATTATACGTCATCGCCTGTGTCGCCAGATTTCCACACTTTGGATTTCCCTGAAGTTCCGGGGCTTCGATTCGTTTGATTGTGATTTGAGTTGTCATCGTTTTTTTCCTTGCCAGTGTCTTGCGTCTCGGTGCGGGCATGATATCACTATCGGCATTGGCGTCAATGGATGGTGATATCATTTTGCAGGATTTTTCGGAAGTCGCGAAACGAAGCGAGCCTGCCCCGATCGAGGCAGGCCCTTCCCAGGCTTCGTTTTGCCACGCCCATTTTATTAGGGCGTCGCTGCAACTATGACGGTGCTTTCATTGTTTTCCGATGCCTTGACTGCCATGACTCGCGAATCTGTTCCAAATGATGCGACATCACGAACCGTCAACCCCCGCTCTGCGCAGACGATTGTCATACCAGCCGCCTCTAATCGCCCGGTGATCTGATCGATCGTCAGATTCCCGTAATACTCGCCTTCGCGAACAGTGGCCCCGTCATGATGCGAATGTGGTGCCCGGCCCGGCCCCGCACAGGTGATGATGATTTTCCCGCTAGGAGAAAGCCATGTCGCAGCCACATCAAGAATTTGCTCCCATTGCTCGGCGTGTTCCAATACCTCCGTGCAAATCACTAGATTCACAGGCGATGTCGGAGCGTAGTTTGTGCAGTCTCCAACCCAATCAACAGACGGACCTTCGTACAAGTCAAGCCCGATCCAGATAGCTGCGGGGAATAAAGCTCGTGTGCTGCCGTTGATGTCGCGTGATCCGATTTCAATCACAGTGACTGACTCGCTCGTCGCGAACCGTGAAACGAATTCCATAGCTGTGTCGTGCATTACATTTCTCCAAAATTTGCCGAGGTGTTGCCAGTAGAATTATCATCAATCTGCCACGCAAACAATGCGAGCGTCTTTCGGTATTGAGTTGCGTTGGCAGAGACTGGCTTCACCTCGTGCCACTGGTTCGCGGTCTCGAAGATGATCGCCTGCCCCGGTCTTGGGAAAATAATCGTATTCGGCTCGCTGTCGAGATTGCTTTCCAGAATCAACTGGCCACCGTGCTCTGGATCCCATGACGAATTCACACCCATGACAATTGAGTGAGTGCGCCGCCATGTGCGGATCGGATGGCACTCCGCGTCCAGATGCCTTGCAAGGAAGCCGCCTGGGGGCATTTGATGCAGGCCCGCTGCATGGCAATCGTAATCCACGAACGATTCCCCGATGAACGGAGCCACGGCCAGCGCCAACGCATCGAGAGCGGCAAGGCATGCGGGCGGAAGTCTGTCGCGGTCCATGCTGCCGTATTTGTTGCCAGTCTTGCCCTTGTACCTATGCCAGTGAACCCAATCGGGCGTTGGCCATGCGGCTTCAGCAGCTCGCACGAGCGATGCAGGGATTGCGTTCTTGATGATTTCAACTGTCATAATGTCACGACTCCTATTCCGCCCCACCCACAACCGACAATTTTCTCGTCCGTCTGGTGTGTTGCTTTGATTTCGGCCCACAGTGGATCAACGTGGCATCCTTCTCTGCGATGCTTGTACGCATCCGCGATATCATGAAACGCGATCATTCTCGGATGTAGCGTTTGAGCAAACTCCCAGTCTGCCTTCGCCCCCGCGTAGCTATGATCACCGTCGATGAAAACGACATCGTATGGTCCCGCGTCTTTGGCTTTACACTGAACGTCCGGATCTGTGCTGCTGCCGATGATCATCTGCGTGACTGCGTTGTCCGGTTGTGGTGCGATATCGATTGATACCGTCGAGTGTCCTCGCAGCTCAAGTTGATGCTCAAGCCCACCGTTCCGGGATCCAATTACAAGTACGCGAGATGCTTCCGGAAGCCTACCGAGGAACCAATCCAACTCTCGCTTATGTTGTTCGCATCTCGGACCACCAACTTGACTGACTTCCCACTCCATCTGTTGATCCACCACGCTCCCATAAATCGCGTCCAGATGGTAGGCGTGTATTCCGAAGTCCATTTCGACAGGCACATCGAACTCGCACCACGATTCATTCGCAGGCATGTAATCACCACACCATGACTCTACGCCGTGATACTCCGACCGCACCGGCCTCCCGCTTAGGTGTTTCGCCCGCACCGCAAAGAACGTCCCGGAATAGTGCCAGTGTCCGACAGGTGTGGCAAAATTCCACCCGTTCCTGAACATCCGGAATGCCCCAATAGACTTGTAGCCCTCGGCCATTTTCTCAATCACGCGATCTGTATTGTGAATCGCCGTTTCGTACATAATCTCCGACCAGATGCGAACAGCTTCAACAGCGTCGCGTTTAGACGTGACGCCCTTTCCGTGCGCGTACAACAGAACGTCGTCGACGCCCTGCGGTATCCGCTCCTGTAACATCCTGAACGTCGGGGCTTCACCCTCCGTGCTATTCACCATTGGGATAATCTGAAACCTATCGGACAGCTTCGCCCGCACGTCGTCGATCGTATCTGTTGTGGCGTCCGTCGCAACTCCGACGATACACAGTCCATTGATGCTGGACGCAATCTCGTTCCATCGCTCGGCGTGCCAGTCCCACCGGCCCGTTACTGGGTAAAGATGTGCCCCGAAATGAATCACAGCCTCACCGATGAATGCGTCAGGATCTGGTGGCGGTGCCAGTAGTGTTTCTCTCTTGTACCACGACGGCCAGACTGAGGTTTCCCAGTAACCTTTATCGTAAAGCCGCGATGAGTTGTTCATGAACAGACACGCGCTCTCTCGTGGGTCGCACAGCTTGCCCGGCCATGATTCTGTGCCGCCGAACCATTGATCGACGTTGCTCCACTGTCGCTTGCCGATCTCAGCCAATCGCCACCAGTAAAACGTGCCGCTGTAGATCCAATCAAACCCACGTCGGAACAATCCATATTCGCGGAACGATCCCGCAAAGAGTGATGTGCTTAGTGCATCCTCGACCGAATCCCAATGGTCGAGATTCACTCGGTACATCACATCGGCCCAATCTCGCGTGTACGATGAATCGTCGTACTTTTGGCCTTTGGCGTGTCCAGAAAACACCACTTCGTTTGCGCCAGCAGATTCAGGGTGCAGCAGTTTCAGCATCGGGACAAACAACACCACTTCACGTAGCTTCGCGTCATTTGCCGCCGTTAAAACATGGTCGAACGTCATCCCCAGCGAAGCCGCGTAATCAATCACAGCCTGCGGTTCTGCTGAATACTTATCGTGTGCAATCCCTAGCACTCGCTTGCCGTTAAACAACTCCCACCGCTTCGCGAGTTCCTGAAGGTTCCACTTCCACGAGTCTTCTGTTTTTGGGTAAACAAAATATGTCAGGTGCCGAATGGAAGACACAAATGGCCCGTGTTCGATCCGTGGCCCGTCTGCTTCAGATCTCCATCCAGTATATGATCTGCGACTATTCTGCCTTCCGCCCTGAGCAACCTGTGGCCTTGCCGGTCGCTGCGTCTTGCAAGCCGTCGTCGCACTTGCCAGCACGCCCGAGACAATCTCACCAATCCGCTTTCGCTGGCCTTCTTTGTCGCCGTTAGCGGCTCGCCACGACTGAGGCCATGAGATTTCCGCGTAGAGTTTCTGCACGATCGCCGCATGGTCGTGCGAGGACATGCGGTCGAGTGACATCAAATAAGTCTTGCAGCTTCCGCACGACACAGGCTGTCCAGTGTCCGCTTCAATCGCTGCCAGCATGAGTGTGCCAGCGTTCGAGCAGTCGGTGCATTTGCCTTTCTTTGTGCTGCATGATCGGCGTTGTGGGACTGAGCCTTGGACTTCCCTGATCCTCGTGACTCGCCCCGTTACAGGGTCTATTCGCGTTCCTGTGATAATCGCAAAGCCTCCTTTGCTTCTGAAGTTTTCACGTCGAACCAAGCAGCGTCTTCCGCATCCTCAATGAGCACTCGCGCTGACGATATCCAGTGCGACAGGATCATGGCTAAGACGATTACGCAGATGATGTGCCTCACGCGCAATCTCCGTATGCTGCCAGTGACGTTGGGTTCAGGATCACGAAGGTGTATATCGCACCACCGAGGTTAATGCCGGGAAACGTCACCCTGATCAAATGCGATGAGGCCCCAGTTGTTGTTGTCGCTCCAAGACAGCACTGGGAATACTCATAAAAGATTGTTGGAGCGCCCGGAGTCATGTCGTAGACCACAGCATACCAGTCTTCCACGCCGACAATTGCGTTGTTTATCCACGGTGCATCTTCTGCTGTTGTTTTTTTTACAAACACGATTCGCTTCGCTGTGTCGATGTCTACGCAATCCGGAGGAAACGCGGTGATTTTGTAAGTCGCAGAGCCGTGATAACGACACCAAGTATCAAGCCACGCTTTGTTCGCATCCGAAACGCCAGCAGGATACCCAGAAGCTAACGGGCCTGCAGGTGCCGACAGGATTGAGCATGTATTTGGCGTCGATGTGAGCGTACCGATGCAGGTGTGCAGAACATCGAGTCGGCACTCACATAGATATACAGGTGGATTGCCGCAATTCGAGCAGTCTTTGCAAAACACTGTGATCTGCGAGATACCATACAGGTCGATCACCGCCGACATTTCCCCACAGCCTGGCGCATATACAGCATCCTGTTCCTCGCCGTCCACGGTGGCTGTGATTATGCACCGTCCCTCTGCGTCTCGCCCCAATGCCAGCGACAGATATGATCCTCCAACAGTACCCTCCCATACAGGAGGATTGCAGGGATAACTGACGTTACCAAGCTCACCCTGAATGAAAGCCCCAAACGAGTCAATAAATTCAACGCAAAGAGCGTCGCAAGTGCATCTGCAAGAGTCGCAAAAGAAATCATTGCACCCCGTGTCAGGATCAACAATCAATTTTAATTCGAGGGGCTCATGCTTGCTCCAAGTCAACGTGCCTTCGTCATAGCCGACCGTGACACCAACCGAGCCGCCTGGATACCGACAACTTGCTCCTTCGTAGCAGGTCGCTCGGTAGACTTCCTCGCCGTCGACAAGCACGACATATTCGCATTCGTCCGTCAGGTAGTTTCGTTCCCAATACGACACGAACGCCAGCCCGCCAACGGAACCCTCCCAGGTTGAGCCGGTAAACGCTGCCGAGCCATAGGCAGTCTCTTCGCCGTACACTTCCCATTCGAGGCATAGAGTGCAGGGTAGCGCCCCACAACATTGATCCGCCGGAGCAGCGTCACACGCTTCGACAGTGAATTCAGAGCAGGGCTTCAGCCGTGTTGAGGATGCTGGCTTCAGGTACCTCGGTGGCATTACAGGCACTCCGGAGCGGCACATAATTCGTCGATGATCCACTTCGGGGCGCAATATCCGGTCAGTGGGTACATGTACGTGGCTCGACCTGTTGTTCCTATCATATCAGTTGGAGTCAGCCCGCTAGTGTGGCTGCACATGTCGTAAACGTAATACTCGCCGCCGTACTCTGCACCTGGTGGCGTTCCTGTGCAGCTTTGGTTGTAGTACGTTGCTGTGACGACAAGCGTCGTTTCATCGACGTAGTCAGTGTCAGGGCAGAGAACATCCGTGATTGTAAACCAGATTGTGTGACCGCCGCCGGTGCCGCCGCCAGTAAATGCCCCGATGATCGCGGCGGTGGTCGACTCTGGCGTGATTTCATAATCACCATAAACAACAAACGGCCCTGCCCCCTCTTCGACTTCCCACGAGGCCACAATCGGAAGATACTGTGCCCCGGCTTCACTCGGCGGACTGCCCAGCATTACCACAACGCCGAAACGATAGGCCCATCCGGCCGCATCAACTGCGATCTCATAGGGAGAATTAAATAAATAAACTCCATCGGTTGTCGTCGGCTTTGTGACATTGACAACAGTTCGTTCACCGTAGACTGCAGTCCCGGTGATCTGCATACAAGCAAAGGCAGGAATAGATTCTGCGGTGGTATTTTTTACGAACACTCGATGCGGTGACGGCTCGTCCAGCGGCCTGCGCTGCGGGTAGTTCTTCGTCAACTGCGATTGCAATTGCTGGCGGGAAAGATAATCCTGCCAAACCAGTCGCATTTGCTCCGGAGATAAAACGCCGATCGCGTCCATGACTAACCTTTGATGTCACAGAGTAAATCGATCCCCGCAATTGTCGGCTTAACAACAGTGGCTGTTGCCGCATCATTGCAGGCAATCGTCAGGCGAATATCAAGAACATCTCCTGCCATCAGGCTAGACGGAGTGATTGTAAACGCCTTGGCCGCGAACACCAACGAGTTAATTGTCGTTGCTGCCGTTGTACAGAGATCCGCGCCGATGCCAGTGATCTTGTCAATCTTGTAGCACTCAACATCGACAGTACAGGAAACTGAAGCAACTGTTGTCACCATGCCTGCAGACAATGACAGCGTGACGGTTTCGCCTGCTTCATAGCACTCTGGAAGTTCGACCATAAACCGAGCGTAGCGGCTCGTGGCTCCAAGTGCTTTGCAATCTCCCGCTGTAATCACCGGGGCTGTCGTTCCGAATGTCGTTCCGATTATTGCGAGGTCGTCAGTCGCTGCTGTACCGGGAAGGCTTGTTTGGATCGCGTCCCATACCCGCAGGTCCATCATGTTGACGGGAAAGATTGCCAGTGCATCCTGCTTCAAAATGGATGTCCGTGTTTGTGCGGAAACCCCAGTCTCTTTGATTGCCAGCGTTCCGGAAATCCGCACGTCGTCGAATTGCGATGCCATGTTTGCGTCCTTGATGTTTTATGTTAGCCCTAGGGCCGAGTAAGGCAGAGTGCCGTAAAGTTGCGTGTAATTGAACAGCGCGGCAGACGGGTTAAGCTCTTGCGTGCCGTTCGCTTTCAGCAGGACCGGCTTTGTTACCTCCTGCCCCAACTGGTCTCTTGCCCGGATGGGTATTACAGTTGATGCTGGCGTGGCGGATGCGTTGACGTAAAGTCCTTCGTGCCGCCATCGCTTGTACCACGATTGAGCGTCTGTCGCGCCCATGTATGGAATCCGAAACTGAATGCGTGCGGTCACGTCCCATTGTTCCAAAGGCTGCCCAAACTTAAATTGATTCTTTGCAGAGTATCCAACGAGCCGAGCCGTGCCTGGTGGCCAGCCAAGAAACGTGTCAGAGTTTGTTGCGTGTCGATACTGTCCTGCGATGTAGGCATCGAACAAAAAGAACTTCCGCCGAATAATGCAAACGGAATCAGACAAATCGTAAGTTAGCCCTTCGACCTGCTCATAGTTTGCGGTCGTGATTGCCCGCCCGTTGTAATCTCTGTCGATCGGTTCTGACGATGTCGTATCGCTCCACTCGACGTCTACGTTTCCATCAAATCTCTGCCCCTCATAGGAAACAGTAACCATCCAAAAAATCGGCCCCATTGGCTCCGCCGTCTTAGTGATGACGAACGAATCAGCCCCGGAACGATGCCTAGCCCCGTAGGCTGGAATCCCTGTCGCGGCCAACACATCCTCAGCGCTGTCGCCCGATTCAGCAAGAACCTGATATCCTTCGGTGTGCGAAAACTTCGTGGCGAAACTGTCGTACTTTTCGGAAGTGCCCGATCCGCCTTCCTTGCTCCACATTTGCGTCACGTTGATGGCTGCCATTATGCAATTGCCTCCATCTGCAGTTTATTGGCGGTATTGACTGCAACCGCTTGCAGTGCTCGATTTTGATCATCATCGAGACGCACAAGGATTCTGGCTCGCGGAGGCTTTGGCGGCGGTGGATCTTTTAGCAGCCGAATAATTTCCTGCATTTGATCGGGAAGTCTTGTTCCCGGCCCTCGTGTCAGCAATCGCCCCTCGGTCGCTGGTATGCCTCCCATAATCACGGACGGCCGCATCTTCAGATCTATGCTGCTTGCCGCGTTCTTGACCTCACTGGAAAGCGTAGACCCGACGCCCAGCATTCGCTCCTTCATCTTGTCTGAAAACTGTTCCCCGAGACGCCCGCCGACCGCTCCAATCTTTTCGGCTAGATCCTTTTCGCGTTCCGTTAGCTGTCTCGCCGCGATCTCCGGCAGTGATGTCAGTTGCGACTTGAAGCCATCGAGCAAACTAATGCTTGCTGCTTCCCCCAGTCCTGCCATTAGCCCATCAATTCCGCCTTCACCACCCGACGCGATGAACGCAAAGATCTGATAGACCGCCTCACCGATGATCCGCCCAGCGTTTGTAATGATCGTGATTACGCCGTTGAATGCGTCCGACATTAAGTTGATGAAGTTCTCACCGAACCACATGACATACGCCGGAATGGTTTCCGTCAACGTGTGCATGATCGTTTCGGAAATCGTTATCATGGCCAGTTCAGCCGCTGCCTTCGCGATCTCCCACACGCTGCCAAGATTCGTGACGACTACCTCTAAAAACGTGAACGCGCCGATCACGATGTTGATCGCCTGAATCACTTTTTCTTTGACGTAGTCCATGATTGGCCCGATGTTTTCGAGCACCTGCGTTGCGTATTCGACGGCAGGAGCGAGCAACGCATCAAAAGACGTCGCCAATTGCTGTAGCCCTGCATTGATCAGCACGCGAATCGGGGCAATGATTTTGCCGATCGATTCCATCAGCGAAGACATTGCAGAGTCAGCACGACGGCCAGAACCCGCCACGGTTGTCATATCTGCCGCTTGTGCCGCCAGTCCCTGATTGGCAATGGCCATCACGGCAGCGAGCTTCTCCTGATTCGTCCGCATGTACATAATCTGCGGATTGACTGCATAGAATGCGTCGAAGTTGCCTTCGAGGGCCGCTTTCAGATCTCCCATTGATGCCGCTGCATCTTTGCCCATTGCGTTACCGAGGCCGATAGCGGCCTTGGCAGCGTCGTCCATCTTGCCCGTGGCAAAACCCATTCCGGATGCTTGCTGCATTAATGCGAGGGCCGCGTTGTCTGAAACGCCCGTCATCTTCTCAATTGACTTGGCGACATCCTGCATTTGCGACGATGCGGCCGATGCTCCGCGAATCTGCAACGCTGAGTTGAGTCTGCGAACAGACTCGGTCTGTGCATCAAATGCCGCGTTGATGCGATTGATTCCGCCCAGTGCTGCCATTGCGGTCTTGACTGCTGCGTAGACCGCCGTGAGTGTTCCCGTGATAGCTGCCAGTCGTTGCGTGGACTTGCTGACTGACTCCGTCTTTTGCTCAAGACGCTGAAGCGATTTTTCGACGGCGGACATCGCAGGCTTTGCCTGGTCCTTTCCGCCGATGACAAAATCAATGCCGTTGCTCACAGGTTGTGCCTTTTATCTCGTTCGTTTTCGATCCGATGTTCTTCGCTTCTTAGGATGCTTCTGAGTTCAAACCACCACGCCGACTGGTCAAGAATTCCACCGATGACGGGCAAATGATGTTCGCTGGCCGTTATGATCTGAATATCACTATTGAGTTCCGGCCCGATGAACTTCATCGGGCATTTCGTGACCTCGAACCATCCATCTTTACAGTGTTCACATCCATCGCCGCTGCATTCCGGACACTCAATCTCCGCTGGCTGTTCCAGTGTTACAATGTCGCGACAACGCCCAACGCAGGACTTGCAAAGCTCACCGCATCGCACGAGGGCCGCAACTCGGATTTTTTTTTATCTTCTGGAGTCGCTGACGTGGATGCCGCTAAGAACGTGAAGACTTCAACCAGCTCATCCAGCGTCAACACATCGCCAATTGCCTCACGACTGAAATCAACAGGGATGTGTTCCCATCCCGTCAGACACATGGCCGCCGCATCAAGCAGTGCGTCCATGCTTGCCGCAATGTCGCCACCGCCCAGACCCTGCAGCAATGCAACCAATCGCCGCTGCTGATTGAGAGTAGGTGTTTTGGCAAAGATTTTTGGCTGCGGAGTCTTGTCGACGTCGCACGCCAAAACCATTGTGAGCTTGGATGAAGGATCAAGACTTCGAGGCATAAACCAATCAATCAAAAGCAATTGTGAGTTCGGTATCAACAGCACTTCCGGCCGTACAAAGCCACGTCAGGTCGTCTGTCATAATGTCATTTCGACCGCCCTGTTGTTTGTTCTCCAACTGAGCTTTAGGGGCTGCAATTGTGATCGATGACGCGACGGCTCCAACTCGGAACGAGAACGCCTGCGGGGAACTTGTTAGCCAAAGAGCGTCTCGGTCCTGCGTCGCTACGAGCAGCGTTTCGGGATCGGCCGTAATCACCGGGGCGCGATTCGTGACGATCGCGGAAATGTATCCACTGCGATCAGTCGCATTGACGCATTCACGCATCACAACAGAGTTGCCCGCGTCAACTTCGACTGAGCTTGTGCAGAGTGCAACCGAGTTCCATGTCAACGCACCGGCCGCAACTCTCAACGGGAGGACAGTCGGGTACGTCGGAGCGATCAGTGCTGTGTCGGTTTCGTTGCTGGAGTACTTGCCAGTGAACGTGAATTCAATAAATCCAGTCTTGCCTGTTTCCAGCATGAACTTGAACGTACCCATCGCTCCAGAAAGTAGCGACCTTTTGCCGTCTTTGTAGTGGCCGATCGTCAGCGTCTTAACGCCTCCAGCTTGCCCCGGACCTTGCGTGACTGGCGAGAATGTTCCGGAGGTGTCGACCCATCCGCAGGCAGGAAGCAACACGGCCGCCCAGTTTGGAATGGTTGTTCCGTCATAGGTCAAGGCGTGTTTGATTACACATGTTCCTTGCATTCCTTCTGGGATGCCCGGCAGGTAATTGAAGCCACCCTGACCTTCGCGTCGCGTGATTGCAACGTTCGGCTGAATGCTAAATTCCTCGGCGTTGTAGACCGCTTCGGCAGTCGTCAGCGATTCCGCCGTCCCAACTGTAGTCTCGACCTTGGCTGCAAATACTGCCCTGCGACGAAGTAAACCAGACATATTTTATCCTATCGTTTTACAAGCCCATTGGCTCGAAGAATGTTGAGGTTGATTCGTCGTTCCATCTGCTTTCGCAGTTCGTCGTTGATTCGCTGGATTTGCGGCTTGGTGAACTTGTTCTTGACGTATGCCCCGAACGCTGAAACGCCCCTCAAATGGATGATTGGCAGACGTTCTTTTCCGACTCTACGAAACGCATTGCCTTTCCATTTCACGTTCATCACGCCGGGCTTTGGTCCCTGAAATGCCCCGTCAACTCTTTGCCGTCCACCTTGTTTCGAGATCTTGAACGAAACGCCTCGCTGGTCCTGACGTGCCCCAAAGTGCCGCAGCCCGAGGCGTCTAGTTTTTGCAATGCTGACCGTTGTCTTTGGCTGCTCCGCTGTGGCTTTCGCTTGTATCTTCAGTGGGGCTTCAGACTCTTTTTTCTTGATCGCAATGACGCTTCGAACGTCTCGCCCGATGTCTAGTTTTGTTTTCTTTGCAGTCGAATTGATGGCTGCTGCCATCTCCCTGCCAAATTTCGTTTTCGCCTTGCCGACCGACTCACGCAACCGCTTCAACTGCTTTGCATCGATGTCGATGGCTATCATGCTGACACCGTCGTCGGATCATTCTCCGGCACTCGGTACGTGACTTTGAACATCACCATCACCCCGGAACGCCCGCCGGTTTCTTCCGTGTAGGATTCAATCGGGCCGAGCGTTGTGTTGATCGCCAGCCCGCCCCACTGATGCCAGTTCGTGGCATTTGTTGCGGCCGTGATGATGTCTGCCCCCATGCGATTCTTGAACGTGTCAATTGCTGTGGTTTCTTCGTCTGAAGGCTTTACCACTCCAGCCACGATGACTTCCATGTCGTAAGCAATCACGGGCGGATTGCCCGGATAGCTCAACTCCGCGTTCGGCGTTGGATCACCTTGGGAAACGACCACAACTAAATCTTTCGGCTGCCATGTGGCAATCTGTGCCGAGCGAACTGCTGTAGAAAACGCTACCGCCATTCTCGTTCGGACATTTGCCACAATTCGCTCATTGACTGGCTCAGTCATTAGACCACCGCAAACTGGCTGACCCCGGCGTCTTGCGACATCAGAGTCATGAATGAAAAGCGTTTCGGAAGTGTCTGCCCAACCTTCAACACAAACTCGATTTCATCTTTGCCGATGTTGATCTCGCTGGATGCGATCCCAGACCGGCAAGAGTTGTAAACGCGAATCGTTGCTGTCGGTAAAACAGCGTTTCCAGAGGCGTCAAAAATGGCGGGCGGGTTACGCTCGATAATGGCGAGAACCGGACGTCTCCCGCCGCCATTTGGAAAATACACAACCGACTCCCCGAAGTTGTCAAGCAACATCGGGAACCCTGCAGATACAAAGTGTGAGTCGAATGTCGTTACCACTGATCAACCTCAAGCTGTGATGTTGCTGAGCAAGTGCCCGGCTTCTGGATACAGAACGATTTCATCAACATCGTGGCGGACTCGGATCACGTCGCCGCGAACCTTTTCATCACGATAGCTTTCCACTGTGCCGCCGATCGACGAGCCGTCATCTGCCCAATGGAACGTGCGACCGATACAAGGCTCACGCATGTCACCGCCGGTCGCGATCTTGCAAAGCATCGCGTACTCGTTCGACCAGATTTGTGCAGGGGTGGCCGACTGGCCTTCCTTCGCACTGTTCTTGCTCGATCCGGCGACGATGATGAAGTCCAGATCGAAGACCTGAGCGAGCATCTGAGTCGTAATGTCGCTGGCCTTAATAGCCGAGCCAGCACCGCTTGCCGCGATGCGATCAGTCACCTGAGCACAGTTGCGAAGATTGCGGAACACGCGACGGTTGATGATCAGTGCGTTTGGCCACAGACCGGACCCGTCGTAAATCTTCTGCACGGCTGCTTCCACGTTCGTCAATGGAACGGCAGTCGCTGACGTGCTCCACTCAATGGAAACTGCCGTCGTCAACCCTGAGCCTGTCCAGGTTGTCGTGTTAAACACTGCATCCGCGACTCGCTGCTCAGCGTTTCGCAACACGGACGAGAACGCCCGCATTGTGCTGATCTGCTCAGCCTTGAAATAGTCCGAATACATTTTCGCTTCACGATCGTCGACAACCTCTTCCGCCCCATGTTCTTCGGTTGCGTAGGTGGCTTTGTCAAAAGTCCAGTTGCCGCGAGCGTATCCGCTTCCCGGTGCTCGCTTCGTGTCACGCTGTTGGAGCAATTGCTCAATTGGAATCTTGCCGAAGTTTCCGGCCTGACTCATCACGTCAACCACTGGGAACACTTCTGTTGCGACGTAGCCCGATTTGTCTGACTCTGAGTCATATTCGAGGAACGTTGCTAGGTCTGGCCGCTGTGTAGACAGGGCGCTCGTTGGAGATGGCATTGCATTTCTTTCTTCCCGATGCAACGCGATTTATGAAACATGGTAAAAAGTCGCCGGGCTTTGGTGGCCACCTCCACCCGGCAACGCATCGGGCTTCGTTATGAAATGGTGACGACGTTCTTTGACAGAACGGCCCATTTCAGATTGCTCGCCATCAGTGTGATTGACGCACCAGCAAAAGCAGCAAAGGTCGCTGTGGTCTTGCTTCCGCCGGTCACGCCGTCATCAATTAGCCCAGTGGCTGTGATTGTGTGAGCGTTCGCGGTTTGAGACACGACATTCAGAATCAGTCCTTCCTGCGCAACTGTCGGGGCTGCCAGTGTCATCGCGGCGACGCCCGCTTTGGTGAGCGTTGCTGTGCCCGGAGTAACCGCCAAAGCACCGTTGACAGCGTATGCCGTGACGAGATTTTGGACGATACCGTTGATCGGCATAACTTCGATAACATCGCCGTCCGCCGTTGCGGCATCACGAGCAACGCCAGCGACGTTTCCATTCGCTACGGAGGATACTTTTCCAGACGCTGCCCCATAGACATACGCACCGGCAGTGACCGCTGCTGCTGCGATCATTTTCTTGGTGCCGTTTGCTGTTTTCAGACGCACAGAACATGGACCAGCCGCAAGGCAGTCCGTGTCCATTGTTCCGATAGATGGATCGAGAGCACCCGCAACAGCGATGGCTCCCGGAGTCTTGACTCGCAGATGCTTGGCGACTGCTCCTGCTGCGGTGTCAGGCACCACTGAAGCTTCGAAAAACTGACTCATATCTCTGTCCTTTTGAATTTGGATGAATTGAAAGCCACCGGGCCGCGAAAATTACCGCGCGTTGAACTCGTCAACAAAAGCCTGACGGAGTCCGGGGTTGTTGCGGTCTGCCAGTGCGGCCGCTTTCATTTTGTTTCCGTTGCACTTTGGCAAGCAACTTTCGATTGCCTGATTCCATCGAGCACTCGCGGAAGGTCCGCTGGTGCGAGCCTTGGCCACTGGCTTCACGCCCTTGGCTTTGGCCTTGGCTTGCATGTCAGGCTTCTTTTCCTCATCTTCCATCGCCTTTGCGTCTGGAGCTTCTTCGCCTTCGTCTTCCGTGCTGATTTCCAGTTCAGCAGCCTTGTACTTGGCAAGCTCTTCCGTCATTGCAGTGACCTGCTTTTTCAGGTCTTCGTTCTCGCTCATCATTTCTTCGGCAGCGGCTGAAGCCACAGATGCCATCGGCAGTGACCGTTCAAGGCACTTCACGATAAAATCTGACTTGGCCTTTGGGTATGCCGCTTTGATCTCTTGAATCGTGGCGGCGACTGGTGCGGTAGACATTGGTTTTCCTTCTGTCTCGCGGTTCTCGCCGTCCGAGCCTGCCCCGAATAGGGCAGCAACAACTCCGTGCGGCATGGTTTTAACTTTGGCGAACGCTCGCCCAATGACAGGCTGACCGGCGATGCGTTTCGCCAGTCCCATCTCAACGGACTGCTGAGCGTTCAAGTACGTTTCGTTTTTCAGGATGGTCTTGATCTCGTCTTCACTCTTGCCGGATCGCTGAGCGTAGGCAGACACCATCGACGTCTTCAGCTTGCCGAGCATCTCCGATTGGCGGGCAAAGTCTTCGTCGTCACCCTCAACCGCTGCGTACGGGTTGTGGAGCATCATGTAGCCGTTGGAACTGATCTCCACGTCTTCGAATGCACATGCGATAAATGAAGCGATTGAGAACGCAGACGACTCGATCGACAGATACTTTGGGCCTTGATACGCGGCGAACACATCATGGATTGCGAAGCCTTCAAACACTGATCCGCCTTCGCTGTGAATCTTCACGGCGATTGGATCGGTTCCGTTTTCTGGCAGTTGTTCGCGGATCATGGCGGCGGAGATTTCCCCGTCACTGCTTCCGATCACGCCATCAATTCGAATTGTTTTTGTCATGCTGTCACCTTGACTTTTTGTTTACGCTTGGCCGCTGGCTTGCCTTTTGATTCTGGCACATCCTTCAAAACCTCTGGCGTATCGACCGTGCCGTCCATCGCGTCCGTGATCAAAGCGTCGACAGACTGCTGAGTGAGTCCGATCCCGCCGAGATACACTCGCGCGGCCTGTTCGCTCGATTCTCCGCGAGCCAGTTCTTCTAAAACTTTCGCGATTGCTTTTCTGTTTCTGTTCCATTGCTGGGTGGACAGTCCTGCGAATTCGCCCGTTGGCTGTTCGCCTTCTGCGTCCATGCCAGCCGTCTTTTCCTGCACAGCAATTGCTGCCGGATCTTGCATTGCCATCGTCGTTCCCGCAGGCATCGGCAACGCGATCAGATCCCGCCAAGTGATCTGTGGTCCATTCGGAAACTCTGCGTTGATCGCAGCAGCTTGCGTCTGTGCCCTTTGGATGGCGAACGCATTGTCGGCAATCGACTCTTCTGCAATCTCTTCCCAGTCCTTGCCCCGTGCCGCGTGTAGTCTTCGCGGAGATGTTAAAGCATTCTTTAACTGTTCAGCATCGCCTTGGGCATCCGCGACTGGTTCGATGTATGACCACGTTGGAAGATTCCAATTGTGCCGAAAAATGCCCTGCTGCAGTTTGCTGAATGACTTCCGGAACTGACTGCCCTTTTGCTGTAGTTCGTACCACAGACGCCAAATGTAGGCCGGTCGATTCAGGCGACGCACCAAATTCATTTGGTCTGCAATGAATCCCTTGCGGGCTTCGTCTACAGCTCCACGCCATCCGCTGAAGTTCGTTTCGCTGCCATCCATCAGCACTAGGCAAAGAGGCAGTCCAAAGTTGACGCCGATGATTTGCAGAATCAACTTGACCTGCTGGAAGTATTCCGAGTTTGGCACGTTCGGGCTGAATCCTTGCAACTCTTCACCGGGCTGGCCGATGACTTCCATGCCTGGCGAAACACCCTCAAGTTGCCGACTCCCCGCCGCTGTCGTTTCTGTCTTTGCGTCGCCGTACCCGTCAGCAGATGGCAATCTATTTCCGCCCGCTGCCATCTTGCGAAATACAGCGAAGCAGCTCACAACTTGTTGCTGCACTAGCTTCGCAAAGTTAATATCTTCGAGCATTCCGGACAGCGAAAACACAGGAGCCAGTTGAGTAACGCCTCGCGTGACATTAGCCCGCTTTGGGTTGAAGACGTGAAAGACTTGTCGGATGCCGTCGTCGTTGCGAACATCAACTGGAGTCACGTCACCAAACTGACCAAACTGGCTCAACTCATCCGCGACGTGATACTGAAGGCGTCGGCCGACCGCATCTGTCGTCACTCCGAGAAACGTGTCGTCCGTCTTTGACTTCGTCCGAATCAGATGCGATTCCAAAAGCTGGAACGTGCCGTCCTCGGTGCCAGTGACGATGATGTCGCCGTCAATCGATTCACTTCGGCAGCACTGACGCTCAATCTCTTTCCATGTGGTTTCGCCAGTGATGTCGCATTGATCTGGATCAGTCGACAGATCTTCCCACCATTGCCACAGTGCATTATCAAGCCCCTTGTCGCCGGTCTTTGGGTCAAGTGTAAACCCGCTTTGGACAATGTTATCGACGCGACGATCGGCAAGAATGCCGACGAGACCGTCATTGCGGTCCATGTCGCGGGCTTGCTCAATCAGGTCGTAATACTCTTTTTCTGTGCGGAAATGGTAATCAGGACCGGCTCCCATTGGAGCCACGCCAGTGCGACGCCGAACGAATCGACTGTACCGCGTCGCGTCGTAGTCGGCCCGGATGTCGGCAAACTCAGACTGAATCGTCCGTGGTCCTTTGCGTTTGCTCATCGGAAGTTGTCTCCAACTCCGAGGAATCGCACGCCACTGCCAACATTGCTGGCCGATGGATTGGCCGCGACGAAGTCCGTAGCCCGCTTGAGCATCGACTCGACAAAATTCTTTCCGATTGACAAAGAACTGCTCTGGTTGCTCGCTGATTCGGCACGAAGAATTAACCAGCGTTTTGCAGCCGTGATGAAACTCTTGGCGCGTGAGACGCTGGCAACTTCTTCGAAGTCTGCGTAGGTGAGCAGATCTGTTTCAATGTCCGCGATTACCATGCCCGGACGTTAGCACGAAACATGATTCGTGTGTTTGATTTCCGGAAATCGGATTCATGCAGTTGCAAGGTTTTCCAGAATCCACAGCATCGCCTTCGTCTTGTCCGTGACTTCCGTTCCGTCATCTAGCCGCGCCCCTTCATCCTGTAGCTTCCGAATCTTGTCGCTCAGAATCTTGCGATGCTTCAGAGGTAGAAGAACGTCGACACGGCGAACATGGGCCATTGATGTCACGTAGTTTTCCTCCGGTGGTGCGGGTTGTTCAATCTTCTGTTCGACAGGTCGCAACTCGCGAACTGTTTCTGTGCCGTCAATTCGTGGAAGTGGTTTCGCCATTAACGTCTCTCCGTCGCAAGGAATGGTTGCCCGTGAGGATTCACGAGCCGGGGTTTCGGTTCTGATTTTACCTGCTGCTTGATTGGTTCTGGCTCCGGATTAACAAGTCTCAACCCAGTGCATCCGGCCGCCGCACATGCCAGTGCGTAAGCATCAAGCCAGTGGTTGTTATTCTTGTCGTGGACAATCCATTGTCGCTTGTTGACCTTACCATCGACTGGCACAAGCTGTTCTGATTCGCTCACCATGTGGCGGGCAAACTGCAGATGAAACTTCATGTCAGCGTGCGGCGGATCGAACAACGCGACACTGCCGGCGAGTCGGGTATGGTCCATGAAAGCATCGACAAGGAATCTGTCCTGCCCCCACTTTTTCCAGAACTCTGTGTTTACGTTGTACAGCCACATTTCCCGCCGCTTGCTGTCGGCCGTCTTGTGTGCGTAGGATTGCAGGAAAGGCTCATAGTCGTCCGTCTGTTTCTTCTGCCGGAAGCGATCCATTGACCAGCCTTTCGACGGATAGAACGGGGCTCCCATCTGGTTGCAGAACTCATAGATTGATTCCGTGAAGTCTCCCGAGTCGACCAGCACAAGTAAGGGCTGTGCATCCGCAAACACGTCGCCGTCTGCGAATTGCTTCAGGCTTTCAAGGATCGCCAGTTCGATTGCCTGCTCTGACGAAAACTTCGACAGGCCGTGCGTTTCCACGACTCCATAGTCTGTGACCCATGAAACCAGCTCACGAGTGCAGGACAGCTTGACCCAGTGTGATTTGTATTTACCAATATCGATGCCGACGAACGAGAACACACGAGCGTCCGGAATCTCGCCCTGCTGCAGTCCGGACAACTGGCCGGCGACTCGCCCAGGGGTTAGCGTCGACGTTTCGGCCTGTTCCTCCGGGTCTGGATCGTTCTGATACTCAGCTTTGAACGCCGACAGATTCGTGTCCGCGATTTTGTTGTACGCTTCCTGAATCGCTGAATGCACCGCCTGCCGTCCGTCCTTCAACGTGATCTCTTTGAAGTTGTCAGCCAGCATCACAACGCCTGCGTGCATCGCGGCACGATTGGCCAGATAGAACTCGACCGCCTCCATGCCGTGCCTGTCGCCGTCTCGCTGTGCCTTGCGTCGTCTCGCGATGTATTCGTCCCACAAGTCCAACCGATCCGGCCACGTTTGAATCCAGCCGTATCGCTCGCCCTCCCACGCTGGCTTCTGATCCGGGTCGGTAAACTGAGCGGAAACGCAGTAGGTGTTCTGCAGCGTTGTGACCATCACCATTGCCAAAGGCTTGTCCTGGCCTTCGAGCCCTTCAATGTCCTTCTCAATGATTTCGATCCGGTCTTCGATTTGCTGTAGACTCTTGGCGGATTCGCGTGTCTCGGGGTCGTCAATGATTAGGCAATCGGGCCTGTCGTCGTCGATGTTCATGCCTCGGAAGGCAGCATCAAGACCAGCAAAGGCCATCTTCACGCCGCCGAATGGAGACCACTCGCGGCCTTGTGATTTCAAAAAGTCGTTTGCGTCGCCTGGCACTCTCGGCAATCTCAGGAAGTCCGTCGAACTCCAGTTGATGTGCGTCAGGTGCCCGTCAACATGCTGGCGAGCCGCTCGCTGTGGCGCTCCTTCCAAGTGTCGAACAGGCGCACAGATTTCTGGAAAGTCTGCAAACAGTAAATCGTTGTTGCCCCACTCGTTTCGGTAGTCTCGATAAATTCGCCCCGCCAGGTTCGTCGTGGCACAGATTGGAACGATGAAGCGAACCAGCTCACGAGCCGTCGCGTAGATCAGCATCCCTTTTACGATGGTTGATTTGCCGCGTCCTCGGGGAGCGGCAACCGCTTTCTTTCCGCCAGTCGATGCCCGGTCGTGGATTGTCTGGATGATGCGTTGGTGGACTTTGCCGAATGGCTGGCGAAACTTTTTAATCATGTAGGTGCGAAGGAATAGCTCCGGATCTGCAAGACATCGCAGGCGGCGGGTGGGATCGACGCACTGAGGAATAGTGATTCGCGAGGACTCGGAACGCTTGTTTCGCTTGCGGGTTGCGTCTGTATCACGGTCGTCGCCGCTCCGTGACTTCATCGCTCTGGCTTTCAATTCCACCAATGCCGCAATCTGCCTGTCGCGCGGCATCTTCGAGAGCACCGACTTCAATTCCAAGGTCGGCAGCGATTCCAGCAAGCTCATCGTGTCTGGTTTGAACACGAACATCAATCACCTTATGCTCATCTTTTTGGTTTTGGCCGACCATTGAAACGATCGCCCGAACTGCCGCCATTTGAACTGCTTCATCGTCCGCGTTGTCACGTAGATAGACGACTCGCTCGATTGTTTTTTGCATCTGCTCAGCCGGAATATCCCAGCGATTGCGTACCGCTCGATTGATCAACCTAGCCTCTTGTTTGGGAGTCATTGCGTTCCGGCCCCCTACCCCGGAGGATTCAGCTTCATCGGGCTCACTACTCGACCGCGTTCCGGATTCTCCGATTTTTAGATTCTAAAACGCCGGACTGTGTGTGTTGAAATCCGGGCT
>Ga0181357_1000122_pt1 | contig 25100 bp, 36 predicted proteins | sample Fa13VDMM110DN_FD_130094 | JGI IMG/M metagenome (GOLD analysis project Ga0181357, IMG submission 130094) | Freshwater viral communities from Lake Michigan, USA - Fa13.VD.MM110.D.N | ecosystem: Environmental > Aquatic > Freshwater > Lake | place: USA: Michigan | collected 2013-09-24 | reverse complement strand
TTATGGTGTATTTCCAGAAGAAGATCCGAAGGTTGGTGATAAATTTGAATCTATTTTAAGTGAAGCTGAAAAAATTGCTGCAGATTTCCTTAAGAAGCAGGAAGGCGCCGCCAAGGACCGCAATGACCAAGCCGACACAGACTGGAAGGAGAACCGACAGCAGCGCGTGACTGGTGGTATGGGAACACAGGGCACGGCGCCGGACGCAGCAGCGGATCAACTCAAAAATATGTATACCGCCAGCGGACGCCCGTCTGGCGGAGCAGGAGGAGCAGCAGCAGGAGCAGGAGCAGGAGCAGCAGGAGGAGGAGGAGGAGGAGGAGGATCAGGAGGTTCGCCGTCAGGCGGCGGAGCACCAGCAGCAGCAGGATCAGGAGGATCAGGAGATTCGCGGCGAATGGAGCCTAATGAAGATACTGCTGGCTCGGCTGGATCATCGATGCGCTCGATGGGCGGAGGAGGCGGATCTTCTGCGACTTCGGGCGCAAGCATACCTGAAGACTCCGGTGATTCTGATCGGGCCAAAATTAATATAATTGTGGATAATACCAAAAAAACAACAATAGTAAATAAAAAGGTTAGTGCTCCTAATTCAATGGGTGGCTCATTTGGCCAGACGCCACCAAATCCTGCTTTTGCATAATAAATGAAAGAATAAAAATGCCCGTCAAGCCACCTTCTCTTTCTCCTGTTCCTAAAGCTGTTCCTAAAGCTGCTCCTAAAGCTGCTCCTAAAGCTGCTCCTGCTCCTGCTGCTGCTCCTGCTGCTGCTCCTGCTGCTACTCCTGCTGCTGCTGCGTCGGGAATATCAAAGAAGTTTATCACGCCGAATTCAAAAATATCGAGCGTTCAAGGCGAGGGGTTTGATCGAGGCACTCCTAGATCTGTTTCTGACTTGGCAGATTCGATGTGGCGCCCGCCAGCGGGGCTAGGGTCCCGAGATAAAAACGGTGGTAATGTTACCGGAGCTGATAAAAACGGTGGTAATGTTACCAGAGCTGATTTTGATTCTTATCAAAAAGGATTGTTTGGTAGAATAAACAATCTTAATTCTACTATTTCAAATATTTTAGATTTTATTAAACGTGAAGTTAGAAGTGTCAAAGAGTCCCGCGATGAAGATAAAGCTGCAAGCGAACAAGAAGATAAAGATGAAGATAAAAATAAAGGTGTAGATGGGAAAGATAAAAAAGATAAAAAAGATGAAAAAGGTCTTGGAGCGAAAGGACTTGCTTTAGCAGGCCTCGCAGGAGCAGGTGCTGCTCTATTTACAAAATATTTTATGAAATCACCAGACGCGCTAAAATTAGCCGATGACCTAACTGACTCAGCTGAAAAAATGTTTGATCCCGTGACGAATTTTGTAACAGGCACTATGGATTCTACTGAAAAATATCTTGAAGATCAGTCAATAAAAGAAATGGATCCAGAATTAGGTCTTCCTGATGAGGATGTTGAATCAAAAGTTCCTACTGATGATGCGGAGCAGACTACTCCCGAAGAAACTGCACAACCCCCTCCTAAAGAAGATGACAGTGAGACCGAAAGACAGCGCCAGATGGAGACTCCTCCTGCTCCTCTTCCTCCTCCTGCTCCTCCTCCTGCTGCTGCCCCTCCTCCTGCTGCCCCTCCTGCTGCTGCCCCTCCTGCTGCTGCCCCTCCTGCTGCTGCTCCTCCTGCTGCTGCTCCTGCTGCTGCTCCTGCTGCTGCGGAACGCGCTGCACCTTCGCCGCTCGTGGTAGAAAAAATGAAAGCACCATCTGGTGCACCGAAAGCACCTTCTGGTCCTGCACCTGTTGTATCTGGTGATAAAGCACCTGCAATGGGTAGTTTAGATGACACAAAGAAAATGATTATCAGACACGAAGGCATGAAGGATACGCCTTATAAAGACAGTCTTGGTCTTTGGACAGTAGGTGTGGGACACTTGATTGGTGATGGAAAAACACTGCCACCAGAATGGAATCGCAAATTCACTCAAGCAGAGATTATGAAAATGTTTGATGAGGATTTTGACCATCATGCAAAGGCTGCTGAAAAGATTTCAGGTTACAGTAAAGCAAATAAAGGCGGCCAAGGTGCATTGATTGATTTGACTTTCAATATGGGACCAAGTTGGTATAAGAAATGGCCTAATTTTGTTAAAAAATTATCTGAAGGTTATTTCAAAGGTGCTGCTGATGAACTTGCAGGAAGTAAATGGGCTACACAAGTAAAGAGTAGAGCGCAAACCATTATCGGTTTAATAATGGGTGCAGGTGAAGGCGGAACCGCACCAACTCCAGTGGGTGGTGAAACAAAAGTTGCTTCTGCGGCATCTTCTACTGCGCCAACGAGTGGTTCTATTCCATCTGCATCTGGCGGCGGCGGCAGCGGAGGTTCTTCTGTGCAGGTAGCGAGCGTAGCGAACGCGCCTCAACCAGCGCCAGGGCCAACACCAAAGCCCTCGACCAAGGTAACCACAGTAGATAATTCTAGTACTAAAGCAGCCGGTAAAGATGTTCCGGAAAAAACTCAAACACCAGTTCAGGTAGGATTGAGTGCTAGAAATCCTGATAAGACACTTACAGCACAAGCTGCATTATCATCTGGCGCAACGGAGCAAAAGTATGGCTCAAGTAGCACCTAAATCTGTTTCTGACTTGGCGAAAAATATGTCTATTAGCAAAAAGGCTACAGATGATAATGAAAATATAATTCCTGTTAGCAGAAGTGATTTTCATAGTCATCAAATATTGTTTTTTGGTAAAATAGACAAAATCAACTCTGCAGGTGTAGATTTTTTAAAATTAGCTAAAAGTAAAATTAGAAAAGCTCAAGAACAGCGTGATGAAGATAAAGCTGCAGGCGAACAAAAAGATAAAGATGCAGACGAACAAAAAGATAAAGATGCAGCTGATAAAGATGCAGCTGAAAAAGATGAAAAAGGTCTTGGAGCGAAAGGACTTGCTTTAGCAGGCCTCGCAGGAGCAGGTGCTGCTGTATTTGTAAAGCTTATGTCGAACTTGCCAAATATGTCAGAAATAGGCAATGATATATCTAACTCATTTAAAAAAACGTCTAAAGAAGTAGAGGATTCTATAGCGAGCGCCCTAAGTTCTGTTAACCAATCAATCAAAAGTGCAACAGATTCTGCTAAAAAATATTTCAATAATGCCGCAGATTATACTGAAAAATTTCTTGAAGAACAATCAAAAGAAAGGAAAGAAGGGGAAAAAGATTTTTCTAGTATGGCAACGCAGTCTGTAGCTCCTACACCATCCACCCCCGCTCCTGCTCCTGCTGCCGCTCCTGCTCCTGCTCCTGCTCCTGCTCCTGCTGCCGCTCCTGCTCCTGCTGCCGCTCCCGCTCCTGCTCCCGCTCCTGCTCCTGCTCCTGCTCCCGTATCTAAACCACCCACACCTGCTGCTGCTCCTGCTCCTGCTGCCGCTCCTGCTCCCGTATCTAAACCACCCACACCTGCTGCTGCTCCTGCTCCTGCTGCTGCTCCTGCTGTAAAAGAAGAGAAGAAAGAAGAGAAGAAAGAAGAAAAACAAGGAGAACCTGTTTCTGAACAGCCCAAAAATGTTACAATATCTTACCCTTCTGATCCATTAGCAAAAAGTGAAATGATGTCTAAAGTGGATAAAGAACTATTAAACAGATTTTATGGTTTTGCAAAAGAATTGGGAAGTCCTGTTTCGTTAAATTCTGCATATCGATCTGATATCTATCAAGCAAAGTTGTGGGTTAGAGGAAGAATTTTAAATGAAAAAGGTATACACATACCTGCGGCCCCCAAAGATCCTCAAACAGTAGAATTGGGTGGAGAGAAATATGATGTCAAAGGTGGTGGTAAAGGTAGTTCACATTTACAAGGAAGGGGGTTGGATATTAGCGCAGCCGGAATAAAAGAAATGACGGTGTTAACAGATAGTGATAAGTTGCTTAACAAATATGGATTGCACAGGCCATTTTATGCCAAGGATCCGCCACATGTTGAAATGATCAAAGTAAAGGGAGTTCAAGCTGAAATAGGAGATACAGACAACAGTAAAGTACCTGATACAGTAACTGCGGTTAACAATTCTCAGGACAAAAAAATCAAGAATACATCCAATCAAAAACCTGGTGCACCAGTTCAGCCAGGATTGAATGCTAAAAACCCAGACCCTACTTTAAGAAAGCAAGATTCATTAGCCGGTGACGCAACTAAACAACAAGAATAATAAAAAAATCCCGCCATATTCAAATATAGCGGGATTTCTCTAACTTATATTATAGGGTATTAAGATTCATCATCCTCGGCGAGTGACTTAAAGAAATTAAGGTCATCACTTTCATCACTTTCAGGTTCAACTTTCTTCTCAGATAGCTTTGGAGCTGATGCTACCTTACCAACCCTAGGAACATCTACTGGCATTCTTACTTCATTCGTATTTGATGCGTTTGCCAATCCAAGAACATCATTGAGTTTTCTCTTTAGTTCATCGTAGCCCTTGAACTTATCTGGAGAAATGAATTCCTGTAAAGAATATTGAGAAGACCAAATCTTTTCAATCTCTACATCATCATCTGAAATAGATGCAGAAAGGTCAAATTCAGATTTATCGTAGTTACGATATCCCTCAACATTACGAATCTTCAGTTTGAAATTACAACCATTCCAGAAATCAAATGGATTGATCTGCTTTTCATCTTCAAATTCTGGATTCATGAGAAGATTAATCTTATCAAAAATCTTCTTACCATATCTATACAGGAAAACCTTTCCTTCATTTTCTGGATGAGCAGCATCTTTGATAATGAGGATATTAGACATATAGTTCAACCTACGCTTCTGTTCGCGGGCTTGCTTACGGGCAGGTAAACTATCATCCGTTGTAGAATTCCACAAAGATGAATTATATTCGGAAACTGGATCCGTCATGCTAAGAGTAGTTAACGATTTTTCAATATACCACTTTCCGGTAGGTCCCTTGAAGCCGTGACTCCAGATTCGAACCCAAGGAAGATCTTCTCCCTTTGGAGCAGGAAGGAATCGAATAACAGCGTATCCGTTACCACCCTTATCAACTTCTGGATACCAAATACGATCATCTTCAGACTTATTACTTGCCTTAACTGAAAACTTTTGGATTTCTTTAGTGAGACGATCTAGTGAATTTTCACGAGACTTCTTTAGTGCTGCGAATGTATCTGTCATGTATTACTCCGTATGTTTGTATATGCGTTATATAAAAAGTATTCACCTTACCATAATGTAGTATTATAATATTACCACAAGAACCGAGCATTGTCAATGTCAAAAGAATCTTTCATAGGAATTTTGTGATTCCGTATATTCGTTCGTATATTCGTCGTGGCTATCAAGGGTATCTTGCTCATACTGCCGAATCTTAGCATTCAAATATGAATTTGCTTCTTGTAATTCAACAATCCGCGATTTGAGTACATCAATTATTTCTATCAACGATTCTTTATTCTCGCTTTCTTTCTTCAAAGTAATGTCTCCCTCATGATTGACTTGATTTCTTTCTTATCGATATTAAGGAATGGTCTATACTTAGCAATTAGGCGCGAAACACCAGACCATATAAATGTTTCATTTATTTTTTTATCCCAGTATGGTACAAAGTTTAAAACTTCATTCGTAGCAATCAATGTTTCTAAACATATTTTACTTCCAAGATATGCTCTAAGTATAGGCGGATGATTGTCATTAATCACTTTCCACAAATCACATGATGTTCCAGTTTCAGATATCTTTAATAGATCTTGCTTTATAATATATTTCAATGATTCTTGTCGTTTCTTCCAGTCTTTGTATTTCTTTTCCGCATCAATCTTTACAAGATCACCTATCCATACATTAGGATTTGATATAATATTAGATACGATAAAATTTGTTAATTCATCTTTATATTTTCTTTCGATGCGCCGATAATGAAACACATCTTTTTTAGTTTCTAACTTAGATTCACTTATGCGTTTTGTCTTACCAAGATATTTGAAATAATCATAATCACTGGTAAAGTGTAATCTAAGAGAAATCAACTCTTGATATGCCTTCATGCCTTCCATGTTAAATAGGTAATTTTTTCCCTGTTCCTTTCTTTAGCATATGTGCATTTGTAGCTTCGTTCTGAATCAACTTACGCAATTTTGGTGTAAGCAATTCGGGGATGCTTTCAACTTCAATGTTTCTAGTTCTGCATATGTCTAGAATGGCATCAATGTAGGAAATGTTTTTAGTTTTTGAAGTTAGTTCTACAAGATTAACGAAAACTGAGGAGTCTAAAAATTGAGATGTTGTCATACGATCCCTCCTGTGCTTTCTCTTTGTATATCTTCTGTGATCGGGGTCAACCAATATATCTCGAAAGCTACGCAATCTTCTATGCACTGAAACCAGTGATACTCTCCCGGTTTTACTGCGCAAAATTGTCCTGCCTTCAGCGTAGTTATATCTGTTAGTGGATAATCTTTTTTCTTCACATGTATCTGCAACTCGCCAGTCTCTACGAAGAACCCATTCCATTTGTGCTCGTGTTTGTGCGTCGAGCAGCGATACCCATTTTTTACTGATATTCGATGGAACTCCACCATTGGAGTTTGTAGTATTGGCCAAGTCTCTCCCCACACTTTACCGTATCTTTCAGTCATGAATAATATACTCCACTATTTATTTTTTTGACTATACTTCTTTAGACTCAAGTCTATATCAAAACACGTTGTAAGTAAAGCATAAAGATCGTCCAGGTGAATCATATTAGGACCATCACTCGGTGCATTATCAGGATCATTATGAACTTCTAAAAACAATCCAGCAATACCAACCGCTGTGCCTGCACGGGCTAAAACTTTAGCCATCTCTCTGTTACCGCCACTCTTAGTTCCAAGCCCACCGGGTTCTTGAACAGAATGTGTGCAATCTAGAAACACGGGAACTTGCGCTTCTTTCATGATCTCCAATCCACGCATATCTACGACAAGATTGTTGTAACCAAAAGTGGTGCCTCTTTCTGTGATCAATACTTCTTTAGCACCAAAATGTTGCAATTTCTTTACAACTTGAATCATTTCTTTTGGTGAAAGAAACTGACCTTTCTTTACATTGACTGTATAATCAGATTGTGCTGCTGCTGCAAGAAGATCAGTTTGTCTGCATAAAAACGCGGGTATCTGTATGACGTTTGCTTGTATAGCAACACATTGCCACGCTTCATGAACGTCTGTTAGAACTGGAATGCCTAATGCTTGAACTGCTTTCAATCCATAGTAACCTTCATCAAACCCAATGCCACGAAAGCTCTCTGCGCTAGTTCTATTTGCTTTGTCAAATGAAGTTTTGTATATGTAATTTACATTGATTCCATGTTCTTTTCCCACACGACTACATATGTCATAGATTTTTTCAGCCATAAAAATAGCATGGTCCTTGTTTTCATATATGCAAGGACCAGCTATAATGCTTAATGGTTTATCATTTCCACAGTTTTCATAAAAAATAGTCATTATATCACCTATAAAATGTATGTCTTTCTATAATAGAAGCAACTTTAAAATGTTTTTGCCAGTATGGATTGACATTATTGCTGTGGAAATATTTAGCTCCAGCTGTAGGATCTTTTGCAAGATTAAACAATATCATCTTAGCAACATAGATTGAAGTTTTCCACTCATCATTATTCTTTGGATTATTGCGAACGTTATCACAATAACCATTAAACTGACATTTAAGTTTATTCGTTGAATTCAATCCTTGTTTTACCACACCACATATGCTATCAGAAAATCCAGCGTTCAATCTATTCATAACAACAAAGCCAACAGCGTACTGACCATCAATTGGTTCGCCGCGGCTTTCATAATAAATCGTGCGAGCAAGGCAATTCAATTCCGTTTTATTGATTTTTGGAAAATTATATGCCGCGCCGGTGCTGATATTATTATTTACAAACAAACAAGAAAAAATGAAACAAGCTATGAAGGTGCATAAGTGTCTCACCCCTGTCTCCATTGTAGTTGATGAAGTGGGAAGTTTTAATTCTGTTGCCAGGCCAAAACTTCCCGAAAAACCCCGATTAGGCTGCTAGAGCCATTTCATGTGCAAAATTGTCGTTTGCATATATTTGGTCACTTGACCACCGAGTTATCTCCAAATTACCCTTCTGTGCCCGTCGATCCTATTTCGTCCCCATCATAAAGAGACTATTACTACACGTAATCTCCTTATGGTGGAGACGGTGGGTCCCGCCCCCACGTCCGAATCACTTATATAATAACTCATCAACGATAACAATACTATTTATATCATACTTGAGCATGGTTGTCAATAGCTATTTTATTCTTCTATATATTTTTTTGAGATTTGGGTTGACTATGGGATTTGATGTGACCATGAGCCAATATACAACCATCTTCGCCGTCTGATTCAACTATGGTTATAAATCCAGGATCATCCGTGGATGCATAAATCAACAAATCATTTCCTCTATCAGAGGTAGTTTTTCTATCAGAGGTAGCTCTCAATATAACTCGTGAATTAAATCTAGATAATAACATGCTATCAATACCACGAACATCCCCACATAATATGGGCAGTTGTTCTAAACTCATTCCAGAAACTTCGCTTTGATTATTCTTATTTGTATTTGGCGCGGGGTAAGCAGCACTAATTGATACAGCGTATGCAACACTAAGAGTGATTAGTGAGACTAGGATAGTGGTTATAAAACGCATCGATCTTTTCCTTTACCTGTGATGTATAATCGCTTGCGTTTTCCACAAATGTTTGTGTCTCTAGGGTTTCATCGCAAGCAATAATAATAACAATTTTATTAAAAGATGTATTGTATCTTTCGTTCGCCATCAGAGAATACATTGCAGTTTGTATAAAGTAATCTGTAATGTAATATTTATATTTCTCTCGTTTTGAAGTTTTGAAATCAATGATAGCGCGATCACCATTCCATACGCCCATCATGTCTACTCTACCAGCAATGCGCAACGATGTGGAATATAATGGCATTTCAATTGCGTGTATTTTCGTTAGATTCTTATTCAATGCTCTTTTCACTTGATTAAATGATTGAATCGTGGAAGGCATTTGGCTAAGCAGATTTATTTCTTTGTTTAAAACATAATCCTCAATGATGGAATGTACTCTCTTACCACGAAGCGCGGCCTGGTTGGATATAGCTTTTGCTTTGTCTTTGCCTATACGATCTGCCCACTTTTTCAACGCTGCTTTTTTTTCACCGTCGCAACTTAAAATAGTTGTCACAGAGGGGTATGTTCCCGTTGGTGTTATATAAAATCTCCCATTTTCATTTTCTACAGTCTCAAGATTATCACAATGAAATGGTTCATAATCAAATGATTTAGACAATCCCTTTCTCCAACTTTGCTACAATATATTCTTTGACTAGTTTAGACCGAACGATGTCTTCTTTGGTGAATTCGATAAATTCAAAACTGAGCATACTCTTTACTACATTTATAAATTTCAATAGCCCCTTACGTTCATCATCACGAATCAAATCAGTTTGTCTAAAATCACCACAGAATATCACACGGCATCCTTCACCCACTCTTGTCATAATTGTATCCAGTTCACTGAACGTCATATTCTGACATTCATCTATTATAATAATATTGTTTCTAAATGTCAATCCCCGAAGATATGATGTTGTTGAAAATTCGATGTATTCATTTCTTTTGAAGTAATCATATGATGTTGGATGGTTTGTTAACTCCGCACATATTCCTCGATATGGTTCTTCATAAACAGCAATTTTTTCCTCCATGTTTCCAGGAAGAAATCCCATATCGCGACCGGGAACTACACTTCGTAATATGACAATTGGTTTTAAGTGTTCACCTTTTATAATCGAATTGAGGGATAGATATAAAGCAAGGAATGTTTTACCAGTTCCTGCTACTCCATGAAGCAATAAGTTTTTCCCATTATCATATGCTTCAAATGTTTTTTCTTGATTGTTCGTCAGGGGTGTTATGCATCTAATATCCGATTTAGATGCTTGTGGTTCTCGTTGGTAAAATTGTGTATTCTTTATTCGTTTCTGTAATTTCTTTTCTCTTTTTGTCAGGAACAACGGTGCTTCTTGTGAATCGAAGAACTGTCTAGTATCTATTGCCATGATGCTCCTTATTAAAATTACTATACGTCTATTGTCGACCCCCTGTGCTTACTCTTTATTCGTTTCAATACGTCTTTAAATCCACTATCTATTTTACGCAATCCATCAACACCACTTACAATAGCGGGGGCCTGGATAACTGTATGTTTTGATGGATTGGCTTTTAGGAAATCATCAAGTTCACTTATAGCCATAAAGATTTCTTTAATCTTTTTTGTCTTCGTATCTTTTATAACATATGTCGGCATGAGGTCTCCTATGCTTTTATTTAGTTATTTTTTTATCCATCATTTGAACCATTGAGGAACTTCTCTATTTTTCCAAGATGCAAATCTAGCTTTGGCGCCAATGTAGTAATTTTTGTAAGACGTAATGCTATCATTAGCAACTTTGTATTCATCGGGCATAGCAGGGGTTGGTTGCGTAAAAGCGCCAACAGAAATATTTGCTGGAGGGGCTTGAAGATATGATTTCAACATTTCACAAGAATGATTCTTACCATATCTATATGTATACTCATTCATCAGTGCGACATATAGCGAATATAGCCAGTTATAATTGTTGTTATTTGCTCGACACCAAACAGAGGAAGGATGATGAATATGTGTAGCATGATAAACTACTGAATCGCGATCATGTGGAAATCTCATATCAACATCAAGCAACCATCTTTTAGCAGCTCGACCAGTTTTACTTTTACCAATATACTCTTTACCGTCGAGTACTCTATGTGCAGTAGAAAGCAATTGTGCGCTTTCTAGAATCATCTTCACGACATGTTTATCCACATGCCATTGAGCACACTGTGTGGGATTATGATCAATATAAAATATATTCATTATTACCGCCGCCACCGCGCCATCGAAGGTGCCATCTTGCGAAATTGTGTGAGAGTCATCAAGCCTTGATTAGAATGACACTCTTTGCACATGGCGACACCATCTTCAACTTGTCCGCCTTTAGAATGCGGTGTATCATGTGCCAATTCACACTCTCCAACTGATACTGACTTTTTGCACATCCAACAAAGACCCGATTGAGCGTCTAGTAGCTCTTGCCGATCCTTGCGCGAATAGCTTCTCTTAGTTTCTAGTGGGGTAACACCACAATCTTCTAGAGGACCTAGTTCTTTGATGATGATTTTTGCGGCCCACGACTGGACTTTTCCCACAGAAAATGACTTGACTGATTTCCGAAATTCCTCTTTGATATTAACTGTGTTTCCGGAAAGATTTTTGATAGTCTTGTCTTGATAAGTACGATCTTTCGAGCTTGCTAGCTTAACGCGGGCCTTTCGAAACGCAATATTGAAATCATCCATATCAATATTGAATTTATTATGCTTGCTCATCAGTTCAAACCACACACATTGAAAAGCACCAAAGATATCAATGGTAATTTTTTCTTTATATTGCCTCTGAAAAGCAAGAAGATCATTAAAGAATTTCTTAACAGTATTCTCGATATCGGATGTCAGCTTAAATACACCATTTAATTCTCGATCAATGAGCATCTTTGTTTCTTTATCACCAGCATCGACGTTGGCACGTGCCATAGCCTTATGCAAGACTATAAAAACATATGTATGCCAAATAGCCCGTTCATTCACTGAAGAGAAATACCTCGAAGTAGGTACCTCATCAATGTTATATTTAATCTCAAAGATGTCATGCGTTTCATTGTCATCATATTCAGGATACGACTTGGATAACATTCGAACAAACTTACACGTAGCCGACTGATCATCTGCCATGATCATTTCATATGCATTGACCTTTGTGGTCGAATTTAAAGCACGGAAAATTTCAATAGCCTGCTTAGATGTACACACTTTGTAATCCAAAGCAACAGGCGATTCCATGAATGTTTCGCGTTCATCATCAGAAAGATCCTTAAACTTCTTCATCTTCGAACCGATTCGAACGGCAAACTTATTATTAATATAAAGCTTGATTGCACGAGACCGATGCCCGCCGTCAATGACAATAGCATTGTAGTTTTTATACATTCGCTTTACTTCGTGTTCAGTACAATCCTTAATGTTGCGTAATGTTATCAACCCGATACCTGTACCGTTCATGATAGATTTAATGATTCCCCTATTTTTAGCGCAATCAGGTTCTGAATTAGTGGGGAGTCGCTGACCAACTGGATTGGGATGAATCTGAGATTCATCCAGCATTCTATAAAACTCTCGGACAGTGGAGATTTCATATTTTGATAAAATCTTTGTTGTATTCCAATACAGTGGATACGCAGCAGGAGCGGGAGCAGCGGCAAAGGCCTGTTTCTTGGTCAAACGAGCGGGATCGGGAGATGGATACGGGAAAACACCCAGATCTTCCAGATTATTAAATAGTAATTCATTAGTCATCATCAGTTCCTTGGTTCCTTGGTTTCTTGCACAGACTATAAAATGATGACTTCTTGCCATCATTTTATAATAATAGCATATTAAGTTTGAATTGTCAAGAGATTTTATTCGCTACTTAAATCAAATACTTAATCTGCCAGCATAGGATTTTTGCCAAAATGCTGGTCGATTATTCCAACACTGAGTAGATGTTTCTTCGTACCCCATAGTCTTTAATGTTCTATTAAATAATATACTTGTTTCTTTACCAGAATGTTTATTTCCGAAGTGTAAATATTCATTAAAATGACCAATTGCTCTGGAATTGAATGTGTTGGCAAACAACAGATATTTTGGAGTACAATCTTCTAATACTCCCATCAAATGTTCGATTGGTGTTTGGATATGCTCAAAATACTCAGATGCAAAAATCAGATCCGTCTTTATGCCTGAATGATTGGTTAGCATTTCGAATCCGTGTTTTTTTCCAAGATATTTTGCCGCTGCAAACTGACTACTGCCTTCCATATTTGTTCCATATACATCAGCATTTGGAAAAATCTTTTTTAATTCTGAAGTTGTGTATCCAACACCACATCCTAAATCTAAAACGCTTCTCACATTACCCATCGATTCAACTATACTTTTACCAAACATAGACCGAGGCAATTGAATGTCTTTGAGATACCGCTTGGAATATTTTATCCAACAGAGCCATGTTTCACAGAAATAATATGGATCAGAATATATAGAGTAATCAGGGTTCTTTGGATCTGCATCAAGAGAGTTATACCATATTGCATGAAGAGCCAACATTTTTTCCATATCTGCTGGATCAAATTTAATTTTATCATGATGTTTTATGGCAGCTAATATTTCTCTGTGTGCTACATTGATATCAATGGGAGCAAATTTAGCACACAGTTGAAGATATTCATTCAGATCTTTGTTTATTTTTGCCATGTGCCTCCAATCTTTAAATATATCTCATATGATCTTCAACCTTAGTATATAATGTCGCAAGACTATCGTTATTATTAAGGGTTAAATCAAAGGTAGTTCCAACCCATGCCCATTCTGAATTATGAATGTGGGGATACTTTATTTCCATATGATTACCATTATCGCGTAAGATCCACTCAGTTGGAAATGAGGATGAATTACTTTGTATAGATTTATTTGTTTCTATAGCACATTCCCACCATTCTGGAAAAGACCCACGATGAACATGCCAGAGTTGACCCTCACTGTTTCTTATCATGCATATTTCATTAGGAAATCGTATATCAGATATAACCACATTTTTGTGATTGTATATCTGTCTTTCTGCAGCCATTACCCATATGTCTTTGTGTAGATGATTGCGAAAAAGATCAGTCCCAAGAATCTGCAATGCATATCTTGGGCTGAAATTCCTATTCAGTTTTTTTGACCAGAATGGATCAGGTTCTTCGCGAGTGATTCTTGCTTCTGGAGTTCTTCCCTCAAGCATTTCACGATCCCAACCAAACAACATAGATGTTGCATCTTTCAAAACACCAGCCATAGAAATCCTAGTGTAGTCGCGAGAGTCAACTAGATACTGAGCTACAGTATCCTTACCCGATCCAATCTGACCAACTACTCCAATGATCATATCTTGGAGTTTCTGCAATTAGAATATTTTGTCGGATCTATATGTACACGAACAGCAATATATTCATATACTGGAGCATCATCTTTTTGTCTGGATCCAGCACTGAGCTTTTTCTGTACAAGGTCAATAAGACCGCGTGTATGAGCTTCCAAAACCTGGTCATTCATCTTAGCTAGAACATCATTACCAGTAACATCCTCGATTAGGAATCCCACATGATATGTGTGCTTTTCTCCACGGCTAGATTCATCTAGAAACTTACGAAAAGATGTATACTTATTTCGGCTTCGTGAGATAATATTCATTTCATTGACTCCATTCTATATATTTTTTATTCATTAATTATTAAAGAAAAAAACGGACGCGTTCGGGCGCTGAATATATTACGATGGCGAGAATTGAACCGACGACAACGCCCGCAGCAAATATCCCGACCACGCAAGACCAAATCCCGCGAGCCAACTTCCTCGACCATTGAGCGCGCCGCGATTTCACGCGCTGTTCTGCGCGCCACTGGCGCAAGATTTCCGGGTCATTATTGCTCATGCGTATTTCTCCCGAATTAATATTCCAACTTGGTAGCGCCGGCGATGTCTTTATAACCTATCCATGTTGGGTGTATCTGGTCTGGCTGCAGAGATCTAATGAATATAATATTGTCGCCGTTAGCATTAGCTATTTCTTTAACAATCGTCTGAACGTCGAGTTTAATTGCCGGCATTATCCAGTATACTCTAGCACTCCCTAGCTTCGTGCGCATCTTTTCTAACTCCACACGAGTTTTTACGCCACTGTAGTCATTCGTTCCAAGACTGATAAGCACTACCTTCGCCGAGATATCCTTATTAAGATAAGCTTTATTCCATTGTGAAGAATTCAATCCACTCTCAGCATAGATAGCACACTCGGGTCGGTACCGTGCTGTACCTACTGCAATGCTATCACCTAAAATCAAACATTCAAACATAGTATTTTCCTTATGACTATTATGAAATATTTATTCAGCCTGTTCCGGACGGCAATCCGTACGAAACTGATCTCGTAGGGATCTAAACTTAATCTTGGAAAAACGACTCTAGTGTGGGCGCTTCCTTGTCGTATCTACCATTAGACTTATCCCGAAGTCGTAATTCAGCATGACCAGTCGTTTCCCGAATATACATTGTACAGAGCATCGGATATCTCTTAGCCAGGATTTCAGCAGATTCTAAAATTCGCTCATTGGTCCTAGTCACTTGCATACCGCCATCTTCGGTGTAATATTTAGACTTCACGGTGATATCATCCAATCGAACAACAACTCCATCCTTCACATAATGTTGCAGAGAACGCAAAAAATCTTCCTTGTCATCTAGAGTCACACGAAGATCTTCGTCGTGACGATTGAACATTCCCCAACAAGAACCAATGCAGTAGTATAGTCCAACCGCAATGCGATGTTTCATGAACATCGCATTAGCGGCCGCATATACACCAAACAGGTTAGCTTTGTTTTCACTACATGCGTGGAAGCCTCGGAGAATGACATCCTGTTCTAGGTTATGAACTGGGATCATTTTTTTGTCGGATTCTTTCGTTAGGACTTCGGAAAGATCGTCATCGAAATTCATAACTGGTGTGCCTTCAGCATAGTGTTTTTGAATGAATCGCCGAATTGCACCCATACCGACTTCACCCACGACGATGTTATTATATGGGCTATCAGACAAAGCTGTCTGATAATTTTTGAGTTCCTCTGTATTTCCCACGAAAATGGTGACCTTCTTTGGGTCGATGTTATGATTAGCGAGCACCTTTAGAGTCTTTTCCTTAAGAGTGGTAGCCCTTTTATAGGAAGGAATTGCAATCTGATATTCTGAATGTCTGATCATAATCTATATCCGGTTAATTTGTTCCAACGCATTTTTCTAGTGACGCCTTTACCTACTTCCGCATTCATATCAAATATGATATAATTCTGAATGGGAGTTCCATCATATTTAGACTTGATATATCGTAGAGTTTCTAGTTGAAGTTCCTTGGTTCTATGGCCGGCATATCCACCGCCTTTAGATTTTTGCTTTCCATTGTTCATGTGAAAGTGCATGAGTAGATTATTTATCCTACAGATTCCACGATGTTGGTCGTAGTGTTGAATGACGTAATCTAAATCTTCTAGTTGGGTTAACTTTTCATCAAATCGAATAGAATTTGGCTTATGGATCAGAATCTGCCCAAGAACCATTCCACTATGAGAAGGCTCTCGCTTAGACCAAAACGGATTCAGATTAGAAGCCACGCCTGCCATGTAATATTTTGATCCACTCAGTTTTTCAGCCAGAAATTCTATTGCGTCACTTAGTTGTATCTTGTGACTTGTAATCTTTCCCTCTGGATGATGCCGGGCTTCAATTGCCTTCATGAAATCATCGTCCATTGTGACGACGATATCATTCTTCGCAAACTCTAATGCAGCATTGAGTTGCTTAGCTTTCATCGGCATGGTTCCATCCACCGGCACCACTTCAGCTCCGTTCTTGCGATATTCAGTTGCTTGATCGGTAGGAATAAACCAAGTTGCCGATAGAGGGAACAACGCCTTGGTCATAGTTTCCACAGAATCTGGCCTGTTAGCTGATTGTACGGTGACGATCATACGATTCCCACATCCATGCATCTGTGATCATATCGACTATCACTATATCGTATTTGTTTTTTCCGTACTTACTTTCAAACAGCAATTCATCTACGACGGAACTACCTATAAATCCAGATCCGCCAGTAACTATAACTTTCATTCAACCATTCCTATGGTTTCTAATTTCTTAGCCTCTTCTGGAAAGCCATTGTTGCGAAGGTATTCGACCCATTCTGGAGATGTATCCCATTTCGGACTAATGCCGTTCCAACCTTCGCGCAACTTTGGAGGTTTCTCGCGATCATCCTTCTCGCCGCCTGGCGCTGCGGATTTCGCGAGCGCCGACTCGCGAGCGCGAAACTCGTTCCATTCGCGAATGTTGGAATCTCTACGAGAATGTATAAATCTACGACGCGCATCTTCGAGTCTTTTCTCACCACACTTAATCATGTTTTCGCGAAAATACATAACCAAACTCAATCGTTCGATCCCTTCTTCGGATGTAATCATGGGAACATTTCCATGAATTTGATGGGCATCCATTATGATCAAGTCGCCTGGCTGAATATTAACTGCGATACGATATTCTGGAAAACACAGATAAAAACCATCAAACGCTTTTCCATTAGAAGTTACAGTCAGATTGCTAAATCCTTTTGGATTGACCTGAGTGCCATCGTCACACAAATCACCAGCGTCTCTATGACAGGCGGTACGAAAATGCTTATTGATAGTGACTGTCGTATACACGCTATCGCCGATCAACCAATCAGAACCGCCGCCCGGACGGCGGCCTTTTAGTTCTTTGCCTGCCTCGTATTGGCCTTTCCATCTGCCGGGTAAAACTTTCTTATATATTTCGTTAGCCGCGTGAAACATAGGAAGTGCCATATTGAATTTTTCGGGGCTGGATGCACTCCATGAAGTTTCTCTGCAGAATGGAATGCGTGGATATCTACCAAAATACCCACCAACGCCGGAAAACACTGAATCGCCATAGAATGATTCTGAAATATGCTTTTTCGCTAGAGCTATAGCGGCTTCACGGCGTTCTTCGGTGGATTTAATTTTAGTTTCAGCAAACCATCTATCGAAATCAATATCTTTGGCGTGTTTGACGATCCAAACAGAACCACCCTTGATGGTCACCGGATCTCCTATTTTACCACTACGATCAGTCAGGGGTGCATTCGATGTTGTTTTGTAGAGGTTATCAGCTATATCACCGAAAATAGAATTTGGAGAACCCTCTGCAAAATATGTGATGACGGCCTTTTCTTTTTTTGTAACCCACCGTCGTTGCAATGATCGCGTCGACGATTCCCCCCCAGATGTCTGAATCTGCTGATAGGCGTGACGCTCTTCGCCGCCTCCAGCTGCGAGACCACGATTATCCGTAGCCATAGCTCCATGCCGTAATCCCGCATAGGCTGACTGCCAAACGTTTTTCGGAATGCATCCCTTTCTGAATTTCAGGAGTATGCTATGTTCATCATAAGTTTCTCCAATACGCAAGGGCTTATATACATCCATGCTTTCATTGGCTACGATATCATAGCTATCATGATCCAAAAACTTTCCAAGAAGATGATCGCAATTATGTTTTTCTGTGAGTTTTATAACCTTCATAGATCTCTCCCGAAATGTGTTCGATCCTTAACAATCTGGATCATAGTCGGCCCATTCCTGGGCTTCGTCGGGCTGTCCATCATCTTGCTCGCACTCGTCCTCAAGCTCTTCTGAAGCTGTGAGGAATGCTTCGCACATCTGTTCTACTAAGCATCCATCACGAACAACGTATATGTGAATAGGACCACCACTCGATCTAATATAAGCGCGCCCGCCATCAATCATGTTACCATTCTTAAAACTGATGTGATCTTGCCTATGCGCACTGTATCTTAGATTGCTGTCATCACCCTCAACTAGCCCGAACTCAAAGCTCTCGATCCTATCTGCATTAGTAATCATCACACCATTATCTCTATCTAAGTATATACCAAAGTACCTATTACCAAATTTAGGATGCGGTGTATCGCGATAAAAGATATCCATCGCAGATACGCCGCCGTCTAATGCACTAGTGCAAACGTATTGAATAGGAACTCCATCCTTCTCAGCGAAGTGGTCACATATCATTTTTGTATTGAATATTGATTCGTGTCTAATCATGATTTCGCCGAGAGTGTTGTGGTGAAGTATACGATATCAGCCATTAGTTCTTTCCATTCCATAATAGTATCATACTATATGGGGAGTTGATTGTAAAGACATATTATTCTGCAAATTACTCAGCCCGTACCGGCATAGCACGATCATAGTGGAAGAATAGCAGCCTTAGCCGAGTAACGCCCCGCGAACCGCGTGGTCCGCTTCGACTTGATCCAAGACTTGAATCCGGACTTGATTCCGGGCTTGATGCAAGACTTGATGCAAGACTTGATCCGATACTTGATCCCAGACTTGATCCGATACTTGAACCCCGTCTGTACGCCAGACTTGATTCGATACTTGATTCCAGACTTTATCCTTAACAGATTTCATTTCTTTATTTCCGCCTCGACTTGATTCCAGACTTGATTCCAGACTTGATGCAAGACTTGACGCAAGACTTGATCCGATACTTGATGCAAGACTGGAATCCGGTATGTACGCCCGACTTGCTGCAAGACTTGATCCTTAACAGATTTCATTTCTTTATTTCCGCCTCGACTTGATTCGATACTTGATTCCAGACTTGATTCGATACTTGACCCAAGACTTGATCCGATACTTGATGCAAGACTTGAATCCGGACTTGATTCGATACTTGATGCAAGACTTGATCCGATACTTGATGCCGGACTTGATTTTGATCCCAGACTTGATCCGAGACAGATTTCATGTCCGCACTTCTAACTTGCGCAGCGTATCTCCATCCAAATTGAACGTCCATGCATTCGCTTCCAGAGCAGTCTTTACAGTAGGCGGCACCGGAATCGCGAACTCACGACCAGTACCACAAAGTACTTTGAGAAATTGTTCTTTGCCCAAATCGGGAATATTAACTTCGATAAGAGTTCCAATCATAAGATCCTCGTCGGAATCAATGACTGTAGCATTAAGTTCTCGTAGAATACGAGCCCATCCCACGATCTCACAAGCAGACCTACGCTGCTCCATGTTAACCCAAGTCAACGCAGTCTTAGCCGCCAGTTCCTTACGATTAACAATCCATTCCGCAGGGATCACTACACCATGCCAAGCATAGATCGCGAAACCGTCAGAATATTCGATAGCTGGGCCAACTTCGCTGTGAATACGGCGCTGATCATCAAATCGAATTGCAGAAGGACGTTCCTGCACAATCACATCGGTATCGTAGAAGCTGATCCAACCACAATGGTTAGCTAATTCGATACTTGGTAAAAGCTTCTCACATTTCTTTACACCAACCACATTGATAAAATAATCATAGTAAGAAAGCCAAAATGCATCGTGATTACCAAAAGACATTTCCTTAAGAATATCTTTTTTAGACTTATTCTTAGCTCCCCTCATCTTAGAGATATATTCGACTGCAGCCTTAGGCGAAGCGACATAGTGAAATCGCTTCGGAGCAAGCAAATTTGCGTTCTTATATAGACTTTGAACCGCAGCCTCAATACCGGGCTTATTCACGATAGGATCAGTAGATAGTCCAACGTCTAACCACTTATCGCGATAAACGGGGATCATATCTTTCTGATCGGAGGTGAGGGAATCAATCTTCTTCACGATATAGTACTCTTTGATTGGAGTGATTAATCAGCAGCCTTACGAAAACCTTCGGCTACATATTCGCGCTGACGCTTCACGACATAGTTGCCAGGCGTAACCTTCAGTGCTTCGTGTGTATCGAAGGATCGTAGATGCTCGATAACAGTATCTTCCTTGACGGTCAAGAACATTTCAAAGATATCTGCCTTTGGCTTGTATGCACTTACATGACGAACATCCATAACGTGATCATGACCGGTTTCACTGTGTGCAATCACGTAATTACCATCTTCGATTTCACAGGGAACAACATTAGCAGGAATTTCGTTAATTCGCATGATAATAAAGTCACCCTGAGCCGCCATTACCTTAAAACTTTTCACTTGATTTGTCCTATATGATTGGGTATCGTATAACTATTATATAACTATATTATACTATTTTTAGTAGATTGTCAATAGTTAAATTTTTCTAATTTAGGCTAGACTTGACCCAAGACTTGATTCGATACTTGATTCCGGACTTGATTCGATACTTGATCCAAGACTTGATTCCGGACTTGATGCAAGACTTGATCCGATACTTGATTCCGGACTTGATCCCAGACTTGAATCCGGACTTGATTCCAGACTTGACCCTTAACAGATTTCATTTCTTTAATTCCGCTTCGACTTTACGCCGGACTTGACTATATGCATAGACATAATGAATATTCATAGCTGAATTATTGCTTATGAACCAAAGAAGTTAATCCATAAACATATAGCATCATTCCCACAACTAGCACACTTATCTTGAAGGAGGAGAAATCAGTAAGGTCCTGGTTGGAACATATACCGACTATAATAAAGAATCCTAAAATAAACCGGATCATTAGGCTGTCTTTCTACTTTCTATCGAGGTTTATTCGCCGAATGGCCATCCAGAAGGCCTTCCGGATGGATCATATTGTATGTTCGCGTCCTCGCCGACGGCACCATCTCTAGAGAAGACTTTCTCCATGCCAATTAGTTGCTGAATATCGCGACCCCACATATAATTTTTCCCTGATTGAGTTGCCGAATCTACTAGCGCCGCCGGCTTGGTATCATTCCGAGGACTCATTCCGATGTCATCTTCATAACATTTCACAGTACCGTTGCAGCAATAGTAACAGATGCACGGGTAGCCATTTTCATCCATATCTCTGGACCAATCACCATTGCATCGTGGGCAATCTATTTCTGTGCGGTCAGTGGTCATGTGCACGATCCTTGGCACCAGCGGCCGAAGGAGTGAAGCCGCGCCATGTCACCAAAGGAAACCAACGCCGTCGCAATTGAAACATGTTGTCTTCAAGCTGGTCTTGGATAACTTTATTCATCATCATATCTAACCAAGAGTTAATGAAATTGTGGTTTATTTTGATCCATACTACAGTCGCCCGCGAGCGATCTTTTTCGTGACTCAAAAACCTAGTAGCCGAGTAACTTAATTAATATACTCCGAGGCTCGGCATACAGACCTACACCACAAGGTCGATCTATATGTTCGTTATATAGTCTCACTTATTTGCGGCTCAACCGCATAAGAATCTTTTGAGTCATCTTCTCAATCTTCTCATCCTCGGTCGCCCGTTGGTGCGCCACCGCGCTAGCCTGTCGCGAGGCTCGCGTGGTCTCAACCGCCGTCGTCTGCCCAAACAACATTTTTACCAGCGGCTTGGCAGGGCTAGGAGCAGGCTTCTTCAGAGCCTTAGGCACGGGCTTCTTCACGAGCGCCCACGCGCCCTTGCCGTCGATGCCCGCAGAAGCGGCGGCAATGATTGCCGTAAAAGTAGTGAACGCCGACAGGTCAGGGAGCTGATACTCACCACGACCAACACGATACTTAGGCGCGAAGATCCAGTTCCAAGACCCCTTCTTAAACTGCTTCTGGGTACGACCAAATGCTAGCATCTCGGGGTTCTTAAACTTAGACCGATCACCGAAATGATCGATGGCCAACTTTAGGAAATCAATTTGAAGATTTGCAGCCTTAGCAGACTTGCCGCGGCCACGTTTCACAGTATTAGTAGTCATAGTTTTTAGTTCCTTCTTGGGTTTAGTGGTTATCATATATTCACTATAGTCTATATACTGGAGATTGTCAATAGCTATTTCTTGGTCATGATCCCGAAACTGTATAGCTATTATTCCAGTCACCGACGGACAGGTGAATATAATAGGCGGTGCAGAAATAATCTACCTGCGCATCACTCTTATCGAACCACGCACGACCATTCGGCACGGTGCCAGGAGCGGTCTCGATGATGCGCATCACCTTCTCAAAGAATTTAGCATGTTTACCATAATTGGCAAGATGGTACTGATTGACCTGAAAATGCGTCCGCGCAACAGCTTCCCCTTCGGCGACAGCGCGGTGCACGATATCGTCGGCGCCGGCGGTGTAAAAATCAGTAGGGCCGCTCTTGATGGTAACATCCACACCGAGCGAGCCACTACACTTTCGCACACTCCACTTAAACTTGGGGAAGGTCGTCTTGAGTTGGTCGCGAATTGCCTTGACTTCGGTCGCGCTAATGTATGCCATAGTGAGTACTAATTGCTCCAGTAAGTTTCGCTTGAGGGGCTACAGGTGTAAGGCGTGTCGTAGTGTTCTAGGAATTCCTTTCCAGACATTAAGTTCTTGCGGGTCACATACTTTGGCTGGATTTTGATCTTGATATCATCGATGCTGACCTTGAGGCGGAGGCGGGCATGCACGCCGCCCGCACGCGCAATGGCCAGACAATCAAGAACATCTGACGGCCGTGGCTCTGTCGGCGAGTTAAGCTCGATAGCAAGCAAGAGGCGGTCACCGCTACGATGTCTACGGTCAGGAATGCGGATCTCGGCAACCCAGAGCGATTTGAGGACACCGGTGCCGCGACCATTGACGCCAAGACCTTCTATGGCGAGACTCGCCCAACGATCGTCTTGATCAGCCTGAGTAGTACCGACACAAACCCAGCCGACCCAACCCCTCGTCACGGCGCGACGAGATACGGGCGCTAGCTTGGCGGGGTAGGTCTTCTTTTCAAACTTCATCATATTATTATAGTAGCATATGGTGGCGTGTATGTAAAGAACTATTTTAGTGAATGATATCAATGAGTTAGACCTAAGTGACTGATATATAACAAGATTATTTTAGTGAATGATATCAATGAGTTAAGCCTAAGTGGTTGATATATAACAAGAATTATTTTAGTGAATGATATCAATCACTTATACTTAACGCGAGTCAGCATTGTCGATTTCATGTTATTCCATTCATCGTGCTTCTTTACAGTGCCAGCAATCTTAAACTTCTCACCGATTTCGGGTTGAAACTTTTCGCTTGTAGTAAACGTCGTGAACGTATTGCCAGAAGCATCAACCATACGAACTAGTAGAGAAGACCCAAAATGACTCTGAACGAGCTTCGAAGCAATTACCTCAACATTGGCGGTGATCTTATCACCGATAGCGCCGACGTAATTAGAGACTTGCTTAGTCTTCTTCTCGGCGGCCTTCTCTAGGGACCGAGTATACATCGGGATCGCAGAAGCAACGAACGAAAGGAATCGCAGGTTAACCTCATTGCCACTAAAGAAGTTTCGAAGATTGTATTCATAATCGCTATCGCCCATCATGGCCGTGCGAACGAAGTCAATTGTCTTTTCAGCAATCGCTTCGTCGGCATCCGTGATATCAACGGGCTTAAAGTACTCATCCGCGCTGCGCGTTCCGATCATGACACGAACCTGCTTGTCGATTTCATCGGCAGTCGGCAAAGCTAGCTTGCCGCTGGTTACATTGATCTTCTGGGCAGATGCCTTCGACATCCAACCATCGCGGCGAATGACAGCATTAGAAATCATCAATGCAGTCTTCAGCGAGACTGAAGAAAGCTTCATGCTCGACATAGAGGAATCGGAATCGAAGTCGAGACTGCGAGACATCTTGTCAATATAGTTGAACCATTCGACAACGAATTGAATATTGACGCTCGGAAAGAAATCCTTCAGACATGTGCGGCCGATCTCGAGATAAGTGTCGTGCGCGCCCGGCATCCCGGAGTTCCCCTCGGTCCATGACACAATCTCCTTGACAATAACAAACGTGTCTTTCCTAGACCGAATCTTATTACAATGATCACAATGACCCTTGGAATTGCGGTACTGTACAGGGATTGTCTTTCCAGGAGCAGCTAGTACGGCAACGAAATCGCCACTATCATGCGTTAACTTACCGACGAACTCCCAGCCGTTGATCTTAGGGGTAGTGCCGGAAACGCTTACGTCAATCATATTAACGTAAATTTCCCTAGCACTCGCAGAAGCGCGAGTCTTGATCTCATAGGGATCACTGATTGAATAAGTCAACATGCCGGTAAGGCCCTTCTTAGAACCACGGCGAATGATCTTTTCAAGTACGTTAACGACCGCGTCACGGTAACTCGCCCGCATGGAAGTCGTGAACTTCACTTCATTTGTCATATTATTATAGTACTATACAATACGGCCATTGTAAAGAACTATTTTAGTGAATGATATCAATGAGTTAGACCTAAGTGACTGATATATAACAAGATTATTTTAGTGAATGAT
>Ga0181357_1000120_pt1 | contig 25303 bp, 27 predicted proteins | sample Fa13VDMM110DN_FD_130094 | JGI IMG/M metagenome (GOLD analysis project Ga0181357, IMG submission 130094) | Freshwater viral communities from Lake Michigan, USA - Fa13.VD.MM110.D.N | ecosystem: Environmental > Aquatic > Freshwater > Lake | place: USA: Michigan | collected 2013-09-24 | reverse complement strand
GAGTATCGCACCAGCCGACTGAGCAAAGCATTCTCCTGGTACAATTACTTTTACGGCAAAAAAGACGCCCGGGACATGATTGTGAACTATCTTGAAGCACATGACCGCAAGGCAGATGTGCGACTGCTCAAAGGCATTCCAGATTCGGCAATTCGACTGACCACAGGCTGGCTGTGCCGCATGAGCATGGTGGGTTTGGAACTGCATGATTCAGAACAGCTCAAGTTGGAAAATCAACTGAGTGAAATACTGCACAGCAAGCAAAACGAAGTAGCAGAAGTCACGGAAGAGCCTGCTGTAAACCGGCCCAACATCCAAGATCGTCTGCGTGAAAAAGCTTCAGAGTGCAACGGCGAACTGGATGGCATGTTCGACGAGTTTATGTTGAGCGGTGCCAAACTGACTGCAGACTTCAAACCTGTCACAATCATGCGTGGACTTAATGTAGCACCACAAATGATCAGCCAAATTTTGGACAACTGGAAGCGCAAACTTGCAGAGTTTGATGCAGTGGTTGAGGGCAAGGATGCACAATTGGTTGAAGCATACAGCCATCTTTCCAAAATTCAACTTCGCAATATTGTGAAGTTTTGCGAAGCAGTTATAAATGACTGTGGTGCTTATGTGCAAATCAAGAAAGTGGAACGCAAGCCACGCAAAGTGAAGGCAGTGCCACCTGAGAAACGTGCGGCCAAGTTCAAGATGCAGGCAGAATTTGCCGAACTCAAACTCAAGAGTCAGCCAGCCGCAAGCCTTGTGGACAAATCAGAAGCATGGTTGTATGACAGCAAAAAGCGCAAGCTCATCCACCTTGTGGCAGACAGCCACACACAGGCATTCACTGTAAAAAACAACTCCGTCATTGGATTCTCAACTGTGGAAACAGTGCAAAAGACTCTGCGCAAGCCAGCAGAACAGCTGAAAGGTATTGTGGGTGCAGGCAAACCAGCCGCCCGCAAAGCATTCAAAGATATCAAAGCCACCGAAACTGCATGGAATGCCCGTGGCACAGAGAACTTGATCATCCTTAAGAGCTGGTAAATATAGGGACCAGGAGTCCCTATGGCAGAAACTGCATTAGATTTAATTACTTTAAAAAATTCGTTGTTTGAATATGTGGGTCTAACTTTAGGAGGTCAAATTGTTGATCTCGAGTTAGACCCAGCTCACTACGAAGCCGCATATACAAGAACAATCGGCACTTACCGCCAACGAGCCAACAATGCCTATGAAGAAAGCTACAGCTTCATGAAGTTGGTTGATAACATGAACATCTACACACTGCCACAAGAAGTTCAAAGTGTACGACAAGTGTTTCGCAGAACGTTTGGTGCAAGTGTGTCTGGGCAAGGTTCAAACTTTGATCCGTTTAGCCAAGCACAAATGAATGTGTACTTGATCAATTTTAACCAATCGGGTGGCTTGGCCACATACGATTTTTACAGTCAATATGTAGAACTAGCTGCCAGGATGTTTGGTGGGTTCTATGTTTACACATGGAATCCTGTCACAAAGAAATTGCAGTTAATGCGCAACCCAGTTGGCGGCGGTGAAACAGTGTTGTTATGGACGTACAATCTAAAACCTGAAGTTAATCTCTTGAGTGACTATCAAATCAATCAATGGATCCGTGACTACATGGTAGCGGCCAGTAAAATGATCATTGGTGAAGCTCGTGAAAAATTTGGCACTATAGCCGGGCCACAAGGTGGTGGCACACTGAATGGTGCCGCACTAAAGGCCGAAGCCAAAGCAGAAATTGATTCGCTAATTTTACAATTGGTAAACTACGTTGATGGATCACAGCCCTTGACTTGGGTTATTGGTTAACACAGCATAGACAACCAGTCATAAATCTGTTATAATCATCAAATGGACTTGATGATTGATCTTGAGGGCCTGGGAACAGGCCCTGACACTACTATTCTTACCATTGCTGCTCAAGCATTTGATCCGTTTGGCTCTGGCTATTACGAGCAATCATTCTACGCTAGGGTCACCTTGGAAAGCCAAGAAACTCGTAGCATACAGCAAGGCACCATAGAATGGTGGGCCACACAACCTGCTGTGGTGCGTGACGAAGCGTTTGCTGAAGAAGACCGCATACCATTGGATGAGGCACTGGGCGGGTTGGGTAAACTAATTTGGCATGCCAAGCGAGTATGGGCACAAGGCCCAACATACGACATGAACATTCTGGAGCATGCTTACAAGAGCTATAACAAACCCTTGCCCTGGCAATACTACCAGGTACGAGATAGCCGCACAGTGTTTTCATTATGGCCTGATCAACCCATGCCTCCAACCACACACCATGCGCTAGAAGACTGCCGCAGACAAATAGGCATGCTACAAAATACACTTAAATACCTCAACGTTCGGGAGCTAAAATGATCGTTGGTATACTAGGTCCAGGAGGTTGCGGAGGAACATTTTTAGATTGGTCTATTCAATTTTTGTCCGGTAGCACAGAAAATTTAGTTGTCGTGCCTGATCGGCCCAATAGAGGAATTTTCCAACAGACACACATACAAAGTATTAGTAATAATCCACTTAAAGGTGCAACTGCACACGGATATAAAAAAACTCATCCAAACATTGATTTGTTGCCGATTGTTATTGACATATTTTTGACTAGTAAATATCTGTTAAATACTTTTTACTATGTTGACGATGCCACACAAATTAATTATAACAATATTATAAAAACTTATCCAACTGTGAAATTTATTTCATATAATTTTTCTCAGAACCATGTAGATTTAATTTTTTATTTACAATACGAAAAAATAGATAATGTTGTTCGATCGTTTAATACCCTGGTTGGAAATTCGTCATTGAATTTGAGTACAGGAGAACTTAGAGAAATTTTAAGTTTGTTTTATCCTGGCTGCATTAAAGGACAAATGCTCAATGAGACGCTTGAAGATGCCGATAATTTATACAAAATTGATTTTGACAGTGTTTGGTCCAACTTAGATATTGTTATGTTTGATATATTTGAGTTTTTGGGGCTGAGCATTGACAAATCTAGATATCCAGAATGGATCAACGTATACCACAAATGGTTAGAGAAAAACAAAACTGATTTTTTCTATGACTTGCCAGAAATTGTAAATTGCATAGTAAATAATACATCAATGAATCTTGAAGGGTATGATATAACTTTTGCTAAGGAGGTTGTAATAGCCAGCAAATTGTTGTACAATCACAATTTAGCATTGAAATTTGACAGTGTTACAGACTTAACAAGTAATACATTGCAGTGGCATTCCATTTTGGAAGAAAATACATATCACAACTTAGAGATAGGAAAAGCATGATCATTGGCATCTGTGGATTCATTGGGTCAGGCAAAGACACTATTGCTGACTATCTGGTAAATTTGCATCACTTTCGTAGAGAAAGTTTTGCTTCAACACTAAAAGATGCTGTGGCACAAGTGTTTGGTTGGGACAGAACCATGCTGGAAGGACGCACAAAACAAGCCAGAGAATGGCGTGAACGTGTGGATCCATGGTGGGCAGAACGCCTGGGCATGCCCACACTAACACCACGCTGGATCTTGCAATACTGGGGTACAGAAGTGTGCAGAGCAGGATTTCATGACGACATTTGGATTGCCAGCTTGGAAAACAAACTGCGCCACAGCCAAGATGATGTTGTTATTTCAGATTGCCGTTTTCCCAACGAAATTCTAGCCATTAAGAATGCTGGTGGACGTGTGATTCGTGTGGTGCGTGGCCCTGAGCCTGCTTGGTATAATTCAGCTGTGAGTGTTAATCGTGGCGCTAATGGCAATTCAACATGGGCACTGAGTCAACGCAAGTTAGAAAAATTGGGTATCCATGCCAGTGAAACTGCATGGGTGGGCACTGAGTTTGATGCTGTACTAGACAACAATGGCACTCTCGACGACCTGTATCAACAGGTCAAAATACTAGCAAGTACCTAACGGTCAACTTGCAGATCGCCTTGTGCCCAGGGAAGATCCATACGTTTGACTTCTTCCACACAATTCAAACAAATTGTTCTAAGGTTAGTGAGCGTGGTATTTTTCATGTTGCCATCCACATGATAAACCAGTAGTTGACTTGCATACCTTGATTTGAAGCCACATCGATCGCATGTGGCTTTTTTCTTGTACCCTGCACGTTTCCACAATGCTTCTGGTGTAGGTATTTTCTTCTTGCGTCTAATACAATGATCACACAGCTTTCTATACTGTGTTTTATTCTCAGTATGGTATGCAACTGCCCTAAATCTTTGGTTGCAACTCAAGCACATTGGTCTAATCATACTGATATTTATGAGCAAACCTACTGAGTAGGGCTCAGCAACCACCGGTGTTTTGGGCTTCTACGATAAATATCTATAAGTTTTAAAAGGAGCCACCATGGCACTAGTTTCACCAGGCGTACAAGTCTCTATCATTGATGAAAGCAATTACATTTCATCAGCTACTAATTCAGTACCGTATTTCTTAATTGCAACGGCGCAGAATAAAGTTTCAGGTTCGGGTGTTGGCGTAGCCGCTGGCACTACCGAAGCCAATGCTAACAAGGCTTATTTAATCACCAGTCAACGTGATTTAACTGCTACATTTGGCAATCCGTTCTTCTACAAGACCACAACTGGTACTCCAATCAATGGATACGAACTCAATGAATATGGACTGCTTGCTGCTTACTCTGCAATGGGCATTACCAATCGTGCGTATATACAACGTTGCGACATTGATCTAACTGAACTCACAGCTTCTTTAGTGCGTCCCACTGGTGAACCAAACAATGGTGAATTTTGGCTGGATACTGCTAACACATTGTGGGGAATTTTTGAATGGAATTCAACCACTGCGGCATTTACCAATCAAGTGCCCGGAGTGATTACTGATACTACTGAATTAGTAGCAGATATTCCTTCTACCAGCTATGGTAGCATTGGTGATTATGCTGTGGTTGCAACCAACACAGCCAATCCTATCTATTATAAAAATGGTGCAGCCACCACTACTCAAACTACTGCTAGTGTATTGTACGGGTTGTATAACACCTGGGTACTAGTTGGCAGTAACGATTGGAAATTGAGCTGGCCTACTGTGATTGGTCAAAATGCAGTTGTGTCAGATTTAACTGCCGCTAATACTATTGTGATCAACGGCACCTCGGTGGTTGTGCCTGCATCACCTAACAATGACATTGCTGGACTAAGTGCAGCCATTAATTCTGCTGCCATTGACGGGGTGTACTCGGCTGTGATTGATAACAAATTGCAATTGTTTGCAGATGCTACTGCTACTGCCGACGGCTCTACTGCAAATGATGGACTTGTTGTGATATCTGGTGTTGGTAGCACCGCAGGACTGTTGACCACGTTGGGTCTTACAGCGGACAAAACTTACTATGCACCTACTTTACAACAAAGTCCTAACTACACAGTTCCACGTTGGAGAACAACTGATGAACAGCCTCGCCCAACAGGATCAGTTTGGAACAAAATAACTGCTTCTAATCTTGGCACATCAATAGTTGTGAAGAAATACTCAACTCCGTTGGGTGCGTTTGTTCAACAAACAGCATTGGTTTATGCCAATGACTGGTCAGCAAATGCATCACTAGATGCATCGGGTGGCGGCAAAAATATTCCAGCTGGAACAACGTATACTCAATACAATGTAAGTCCAGAAGACAGTGGTGACATTCAATATCCTTATAACAACACTTATACTTTGCAAGTGTTTGAACGTTTGAATCTTGGATCAACTGTTGTGACAGGCAATGATGATACTCCGGTATTTGTAAACGGTAACACATTTACCATTCAAACATCTACTGCTAACAGTACTACATTAACTACTCCGGTTACAGTTACCTTAGGTGGAACCACTGTTGCTGCTTTTATACAAGCAGTTAGTGCCGCCAACGTGGCTGGTGTAAGTGCTTCTGTGAACAGCGACGGATACATTGTGTTTACACAAAGCATTGGTGGCGTGATTGTATTGCAAAATGTAACAGGATCTCCAGTTGCAAATGCAGGATTTGATTCTTCTGTAACTGGTTGCAGAAGTTCAGTAATTGACGACGAAGATCAACTGTTGCTGAGCGGATGGGTTGCATTAGATTACACTGCAAGCTCAACAGCAATTGATCAAGATCCTGCAGATGGGCGTTACTGGTATTATTCAGCTACCAACCAGGTTGATATCATGATTCAAAGTGGCACAGGTTGGCTGGGTTACAGAAACGAAACCAACGATGTACGTGGCGACAATCTCAGTTTAACTGATCCAAACGGTCCGCAAATCAGCGCCAGTGCTCCGACCACACAAAGTGATGGCACAACTGACCTGGCCTATGGTGACTTGTGGATTGATACTAGCAATTTAGAAATCTATCCTGTGATCAATCGTTGGTCTAATGTGGAGGGAGTTGATCAGTGGGTAACACTTGACAATACCGATCAAACCACAGAAAATGGTGTGTTGTTTGCAGATGCTCGTTGGAGTTCTACAGGCACAGTGGATCCTATTACCGGTGCACTGCCAACAATCAAGAGTTTGCTAACTAGTGATTATCTAGATGTTGATGCTCCTGACTATACCTTGTATCCATCAGGAATGTTGGTGTTTAACACACGTCGTTCTGGATTTAACGTTAAGTCATTCCAGACTGATTATTTTAATGCAGCTGACTTTGCATATGACACATACAGCGCCAGTACTCAATATGCCATTGGTGACGCAGTGTTGTACAACACAGTATTGTATGTGGCAGTTGCTGTGCCGCCAACAGGAACAGCGCCTTCAAACACAGCATACTGGGATCCATTGCAAACCAATTCATGGGTCACTGCCAGTGGCAACAAAGACAACGGCGCACCAAACATGGGCCGCTTTGCTCAACGTGCTTTGATTGTGGCAGCATTAAAGTCAGGTATTGATACCAGTGTTACCATTAGAGAAGAACAAGTGCAATTTAACTTGATTGCATGTACTGCCTACCCAGAGTTGATTACCAACATGGTAGCACTCAGCAATGAAAGAAACAACACTGCATTTGTTGTTGGTGACACACCAATGCGTTTGCCGGGCACTGGTACCGACATTGCGTCATGGGCAACCAACAACGCCGGTGATGGATATATTACAGGTGACGGCCTAGTAACAAGTTCACCATACTTGGGTGTGTTCTGGCCAAGTTGCCGAACTGTTGACCTAAGCGGTAGCAGTGTGGTTACAGCACCAAGTCACATGATGGTTAGAACAATCATCCGCAGTGACGAAGTGAGCTATCCATGGTTGGCACCTGCTGGTACACGTCGTGGTGTTATTGACAATGCAGACGCAATTGGTTATATCAACGGACAAACTGGTGAGTTTGTTACCATTGGCGTGAATCAAGGCCTACGTGATGTGTTGTATGTGAATGATATCAACCCAATTACGTTTGTGCCAGGTGTGGGTATCACAAACTTTGGTAACAAAACAGTGTATGCTCCAACCACATCACTGGATCGTATCAACGTTGCACGATTGGTATGTTTTATCAGATCAAGACTTGAAGAAATTGGTAAACAATTCTTGTTTGAGCCAAACGATCAGATCACCAGAGATGAAATTAAAAATTCTGTGAATGGTCTAATGATTGACTTGATTGCCAAACGTGGTATCTATGACTTCTTGGTTGTGTGCGATGACACCAACAACACACCAGCAAGAATTGATGCTAACGAATTGTGGGTTGACATTGCAATCGAACCAATGAAGTCCGTGGAATTCATCTACATTCCAATTCGCCTCAAGAACACTGGCGAAATTGCAGCAGGTTCAGTAGCCACTGCACAGGCAGCATAACGGCACCGCTAGGCAATAAAATGGGGTGGCAACACCCCATTTTTTTTGGTCTGATATCTCATAAATAACACTATAGGAGATAACACTTATGGCCGTTGCATCATTAACAAGAATGACAGTGCCCTTGGCTAGCGATCAAAGCGCCAGCAACCAAGGGTTACTCATGCCTAAACTTAAATATCGCTTTAGAGTGATATTTGAAAACTTCGGAGTGAGCACACCCCGAACAGAATTAACAAAACAAGTCATGGACTTCAAACGTCCTAGCTTGCAATTTGAAGACATTGAAATCCCAATCTACAACAGTAGATTGCATTTGGCTGGTCGTGCAACATGGAACGATGTCACTTGCACATTACGTGATGACGCATCTGGTGCAGTTACTCGACTAGTTGGCGAACAAGTACAGAAACAAATGGACTTCTTGGAAATGGCATCTGCTGCTTCTGGTATTGACTACAAGTTTACCACACGTTTTGAAGTGCTTGACGGCGGCAATGGCGCATCAGACGCTATTGTGTTGGAAACATGGGAACTGTATGGTTGCTATTTGCAACAGGCCGACTACGGCGACATGGCATACAGCTCTAACGAACCTGCCACAATTGCAATGACCATCAAGTATGACAACGCCAATCAAACACCTAACGGTACTGGTATTGGTACAGTTGTTGCTCGCACAGTAAATGACGTTGTAACGGGATAATCTTCTATGGCCTTTGGGCAAGATTTTCTCAAAGGATTTTTTGGTGGGCAAGGTCTCAAAGATTATGCCCACGCTTCAAAAACGTTCCTTACAAATGGATACGAACTTGCTCCTCGGAACAAGTTCTTATTCCACGTATACTTCAACATCAACACCAGCGAAGTTCCTACACTAGCAGCAGTGTTTCCTGAAGGTGATAAAAGTTCATTGAGCTTGTTGGTCAAAACAATTCAATTGCCATCATACTCAATTGATACTGAAACACTAAATCAATACAATCGCAAACGTGTGATACAAAAGAAAATCAACTACCAGCCGGTACAGGTTGAATTCCATGATGACGGTGGCGACATCAGTCGCAACATGTGGTACAATTACTACAGTTACTACTACAAAGATTCCAATCAACAATACGGCTCAGCCAGCAATCAAAATGGCAGTATAGGTTCAGTGGCCAACGAACCTGGATTTGCCTACGGCGTTAGAGACATCTATGCCAACAATCGCACAGTTAATGATTGGGGATTTATTGGTGAGTCATACAGTCAAGGCAATGCAGGCGGCCCCGGTGTGGGATCTGGGGGCAATCAGTCGTCAGGCAAGCCACCATTCTTTAGAGACATTACCATATACGGCATGGACCAACACAAGTTTGCCAGTTATGTACTGATCAATCCATTGATCAAAACATGGGATCATGATACCTATAGCTATGCCGAAAGCGGCGGTATCATGAGCAACAAAATGACCATTGAATACGAAACTGTAAAATACTATTCAGGTGCAATTGGTGGATCAAGACCAGATACCAATGTGAAAGGTTTTGCAGATCCAGCACACTATGACAACATTAGATCCAGTTTGGCACGTCCAGGCTCCACTAGATCAGTACTGGGACAAGGCGGCTTGTTGGATGCAGGCGTAGGCATTGTGGAAGATTTGCAAAGTGGCGGCGTGGCTGGCATCATTGGTGCAATACAAAAAGGTGGAACAGCCGTCAACACATTCAAAGGTGTGAATCTTCGAAGTGTGGTCAATGAAGAAGCCAATATTGGACTCAAGGGCGCAATTAGAAACAGCATACCGGCTGCTGTTCGTCAGCAACCAGGCGGCTCAGGCGGCTTTGTGTTTCCTAGATCACCAGGAAGATAATCATGGGCGGCTCAGTCAACGTTGTTAATCCAGGCACAGATCTTACTGTTAGAATTTTTGACAGTTTTTATGAATACGAACAGTTTGTAAATGCCGAAGAGTATGATGTAGTATACAGTTATCTCAAGAGCGTGTTTACAACTGATCAAGCAGCTGGCAATTTCACAGTGGCGCTGTTTAGAATTGCCAACGAAACCAGAACCAATGTGCTTACTGTGTTGGCATCTTTGGAAGGCCAAGACTCAATCACTCTTACACAGACCCTGTGTTACTATCTCAACAGCATGAGAAACGCCAGCACCTTGTTGGGATTTGGTGCGTCAGTTACTTCCAACTACTACACTGCAAGAAACGTGTTATCATGAGCCGCTGGGCAAACGGAATATACGCTCTCACCAATCCAGACAAGTATGTGGGCAAGGGTCAGCCTAGATATCGATCAGGTTGGGAACATGCATTTTTTAGATTCTGCGACAACAACAATTTTGTACTGCAATGGGCCAGTGAAAGCATTGCAATACCCTACAGAAATCCTCTTACAGGCAAAATGAGTCAGTACATACCTGACATCCTGATGACCTACAAAACCAAAGACAACAAAGTAAAAGCAGAGCTGATTGAAATCAAACCCAAAAAACAAAGTGTGATTGAATCCAACATGAGCACACGAGAACGTGCTGTGGTTGCTATAAATTACGCCAAATGGGCAGCAGCGCAAGCCTGGTGCAAAAAGAACGGGCTGGTATTCCGAGTTATAACCGAAGATCAAATGTTCCACAAAGGCGGCAAATAGCCCACTGTGGTTGTTTTCTGAGTAAATACGGTATGCGTAAATTAGAAGAACTATTTGACCTTCCTTCTGAGGAAAATATTCAGCCGGAACAGCCTACCATTGAACAAACTCAAGCATACATAGCCGAAGTAAATTCAACCATGGACAAGATAGATGCAGCTTTGCCCATGGTAAAAAGTCTCGAAGCCAGTGACCAAGAAATGGATGCACTGGCGCAAAAAGCCACAGACAGCTTTGATAACTTGATGGACTTGGGCTACAATGTAGACAGCCGTTTTGCTGCTGAAATATTTGCTGTGGCTGGTGCCATGTTGGGACATGCTCTCACTGCCAAAACTGCCAAGCTAAACAAAAAATTAAAAATGATTGATCTGCAATTGAAAAAAGCTCGACTGGATCAAACAGCAGGAGACGGCACTATACCCACCCATACAGGCCAAGGTCATGTGTTAGATCGCAATGAAATCTTGGAAAGACTCATTGGTGATAGAAGAACAAACAGTAAAAAAGAATAAATATCACATAGGATATCCATATGAAAACATTTCATCAGTACATAGTAGAAAGCGAACGCACATACAACTACAGGATCAAAATCTTAGGGGATGTGCCTGCAGGATTTGTTAAAAATCTTGAAGAAAAAATGGCGCAGTTTGACGTGGTCAGTGTGTCACGCCCAAAAACCACACCAGTACAAAAACTTATCAAAGATTTTCCTGGTGCAGAAAATGAAAGCATGACATTTGTTGATGTTAATTTTCGATATCCTGCAATTGAACCACAAATCAAACAGTTGGCACAGTTACTGGGATTCGACCCCAATCATATTGCCATGCAGACTCGCGAGTATGACGAAGGCATCAGCAACGAAATATCCAGCATTGAAGCACAGAACAAAGACCTGTTGGCCAACACTGACTATCCAGCACCTACTGCTGAACAACGAGCACTCAAGAAAGACTATTCCATTGGTCCATACGATCACGCTGTGTTGAAAAATGCCTACCGTAGTGACTTTACTGTTGCTGGCGGCAAGACTCCACCTGCCAAGACTACCAATGAGATTCCCCAGGGCAACAAAAGCCCTATGACCACGATCAAGCGTCAACCACGGCCAGCAACTGGCGCCAACCCAAGAGGATAATTAAAATGACATTTTTTTACGAAATAAACAAAAAACTGGATTCCATTCGCGAGAAGCCAGAGACCACTCACAAGCAATTGAACGAGCGCGACATGAGCCGTGCTGCCAAGGGCTATGAAAAGTATGACAATACAGAAGTGGACGAAGGCATGGGAGACATGGCCCGTAAAGTTGGCGGTATGGCCAAGAAAGTTGGCAGCGCGGCGCTAAACAAATTGGGCCATGGTGACGATGCTGAAATGATGCGTGACCTGCAACGTAAGATGGGTGTGCCACAAACAGGCAAGAAGCCAGAACAAAAAACAACCGAAGCTGCCAAATACCGTGACCCAAAGTACAAAGACAAATTGTACACAGTAGAACCACTAGACTACACCTACGGCCCTGACGCCGATGAGCTCTATTATAATCCAAAACCCGATGACTATGAAGGTAGAAAACGCAAAATAGGCGGTAGCGAATTTGACCACAACGATCCACTACGCAAGGGCTTTGGGCGCGGCGGCAGCGGCAGTCCTGTAGAAAAAGGACCAAGAAAAGGCTTGCCATTACGTAGTCAAATCTCCAGTCTCAAAGGCAGTATAAAAGCCGCACAAGGTACACATGCAGAACCCAATCTGCCAGAGGCCGGGGCGTCAATGACACCTAAGCAAAAGTCATTTGCCAAACTTGCGCCTCCTGCAAACAAAATTACTTTTGCCGACAAGATTGCCGGCGCCAAGAAAGAAGTTGACGAAATGCTGGGTGATGTAGCTGCCGAAGCCATTAAAGGTGCATTGAGTGGCGGCCAGAAAAAATTAGACCGTAATGATGCCACCGACTTTGAGATGTTGCGCAAAGGTGTTAAGAAACAACCAGCTGACGAAAGCAGTGCTGACAATGCATTCACAGCACACAAGCGTCCTCGTGTTGATGCTCCTAAAGTTGGATCTGTCACACGTGGACACAAACACGACATTGAACAAACTGCTACAGGACGCAAAGTAACTCGCAGAGTGGATGACCAAGGCAATTCAGTAGGTGCTGATGATGCGTCTGACGCTCAACCACAAGCTCGCGGCCGCGGAAGACCAGCTGGTACAGGCAGCAAGATGGGCGCCAAAGGACCATCAGGCAAATCAAAGTTGATGACCAAAGAAAATGACTTTGATCCAGCAGAAAAAGGCGAATACGACCAAGAAGGCGACATGGCCAAAGACAGCATCAAGACTGTTGTGCGTCATGCACAAGCCTTGGAAAAGATCCTGGGCGACAACGACAACTTGCCAGAATGGGTACAATCCAAATTGGCCAAGATTGAAAGCATGATGACTGCTGTGGATGACTACATGCAGAATCAAGAAGGTGGCGATGAAGAAATGGCCATGGGCGAAGAGTCCACACGCAAGCGTGACAGCCATGCTGAACGAGCCGGCCGCAAAGTTGCCAAAGACATTGAGTACGATGAAAAGAAGAAAGATGGTATCCATGGCAAAAAGCGTGGCTCCGAAGATGACAAGGCCGAAAAGGCCGGCAAGAAAGTTGCCAAAGACATTGAGTACGATGAAAAGAAAGACAAGAAAGAAGACAAGCCTAAGAAAGTAAAAGAGCAAGGCGGTGCTGATACTCCTACAGCGTCAAGTGGCTTCTCGTATGGCAAAGGCATCTATGACTCAATCAACCGTGAATTAGAAAACATGATTGCTGAATCAATGAGCGTGAACATGAGTGACTCAACCGAAGGCGGTAAGAGTCTAACCATTACAGCCACAGATGAAGATGCTATGAAATTGGCTGTGATGCTGAAATCAGCAGGACTTGGCGGTGGTGAGCCAATGGGACAAGAAATGGGACAAGAGATGGGCCAGGAACAATCATGCCCAACTTGCGGTATGGGCGATTGCGGATGCGGCGATGTACAGGAAGCAGTGGATGAGAACAATCCAGATTATCCTACAGACCAAACAGGCACAGAAGATTCAATGATGTATAGTGGCGGCATGAACGGTCCAAAATCAACTGGTCAAACCACTGTGCCTGTAATTGCAAATCAAGACAGCAGAATGGGCGACGAAGAACTTCGCAGAATGATGGAAATGGCCGGTATTCAGCAAGACAATCTCAAGCCATGGGAACGCACCATGAAAGAGGAAGTAGAAGAGCCAGCGCCTGAAGAAGTTGAAGAATCTCAAGAAACTGAAGAGCTTGATGAAGACAAAACATGTTCAGCTTGCGATTGTGATCCATGCGAGTGCGACGAGTCAGTTACAGAAAGTTTTGAACAGATGTTGAGCCGCATGCGTAACATTGCCGGCATCCAAGAAGCCAAGAAGCCTGACTTCCTAGACATGGACAAAGATGGCGACAAAGAAGAGCCAATGGCCAAAGCTGTTGACGACAAAAAAGAAAAAGAAGAAGAGAAAATTGAAGAAAGTTTGATGAAAGAATTTTCTAAGTTTAACATCTAAAATGACACAACAGTACAACAACTATACTGACACAATGAAACGACTGGCGGAACGTCATCCGCCGGCACCAACACCATCAGAGGTACGCAATCAACCAGCAATGATACCTGGTGTGATTACGCAAACTACAAATTTATTTCGCCCTGTGAGCGTGACAGATCTTAACAAAGGACTAACATAATGGCTATTCAAGTTGTCAATGCAGTATCAAATGTGGCCTGGACAACTGACAAAGTTGAAATTTCCACTACCACTGCCAATGTGACTTTTCAAGTTTCCGCAGTTCAATTGACCTACGTGCAGGCCAATGGAGTTCCAGCAAACGCAAGTATGACTACCGCAACAGGTAACATCTATGCAAATGCAATAGTAGTTCCAGGCAACAGTGTTCAACAGTACTATGTAGGCGTGGGCAATTATCTCAATATTGTGACAGGCACAGGCTTTACTGCCACAGCCATTGGCGCCGCAACATCAGCCACAGCTGGATCAAACGGCAGATAACATGCGAGCCCGAGAGTTCGTTATTCAAGAGTCAAGAGGCAAAATTACTCCGCGCCAGCAAGATGCAAGTGTTGGAATGGATTTGTTTTTTGATCCCAGTAGAACTGACAGCACCTACACACTAAATCGTGTGATGATGGCTGTGGCATGTACTGACGGAACATTTGTTCCAGACATGAATGGTGAATCTTGGATTGGCAAAGATCGCAGCGCACATCCTTACACAGAACAAGAACAACAGATGTTGGTCAAGGCATTTAAAGTTGCTGGAGCAGAATACAAAGACCTAAACAAGGGCAACTTTAAAAGCGAAGAACTTCCGGGAGTAAATCTCACAAGCCCGGTTAAAGCATTCAAGGGCTATCCGAGATGAGAGCCCGTGAATTTCTCAGCGAAGAAGCAGCATTGCCACCCGAGCAAGCAGATCCTATGAATCATGTGTTTGTGTTGCCTGGCGTAAGTGGTAGTGATCCGTATCAAATATATCGACTGGGTGTGGCCATGGCTCGAGCACGTAGTGACGCTGGAACAGATGGCATCACTGACAAGTCACCTGCCTGGAGCCCAGACACAGTATTTGGCGAAGATGCTGTGATTGCTGGATTCAATGACAGTGTTGGGCCAATCATTGACCAAGCATTACAAATGGCCGGTTTACCTGGCAAAAAAATACAAATAAGTGCCCCAAATAGTTTAGAACCTAACTTTGTCTGCACAACAAGCCCCGTAAAAGCATTTGCTGGCTACCCACGCTAATCTACCAAATAGTCTACTATAAATACTAAATGAAACAACTCATCCTTCTCTTACTGATCGTTCCTGTATTAGCATTTGCCCAAGGCAAACAACGTCCTGGCGTGACCTATGACGCTATGATCACCAGAGTCATAGACGGTGACACAGTGGCATTTCAGGCAGACTTTTTGCCTGCACCACTCAAGAAAGAACTCAGCATTAGAGTTTTTGGTGTTGACACTCCTGAAAAAGGATTCCGCGCTCAGTGTGCCAGTGAAGCACAGCGTGGCGAAGCAGCTTCGGCCTTTACCAAAGCAGCCGTTGCCCAGGCTTCACAACGACAGGTGGTACTCATGGACTGGGACAAGTATGGCGGCCGTGTGCTCGGAGATGTCTTGCTAAACGGACAAAGCCTGCGTCAGATGCTTATTGCCAACGGTTTTGCCCGTGAATACTACGGCGAAGCCAAAACGTCTTGGTGTAATTAACCCCTCTAACGTAATTTTGTTGATGCAGCATTGCCTTCACAATTATTCTCAATACGCTAATCTAACACAAAATTGGGTGGGAACTGATCGCCCCAAAAACCAAAGATTACTCAACGATCCGGCATTTTACCCAACCTGGGTTCAGTCAGGGTGGTCAAACAACACTGTGATTGAATATAAATTCAACAGTGGTGGGTTTCGCACAGATGAATTTGACCAGTCAGAAAGAATCATGATATTGGGCAGTAGTCCCACAGTGGGAGTGGGATTACATCAACATCAAACATGGTCTGAACAGTTGAGTAAAAAAATAAACGTACCAATTTGGAATCTAGCAACTGGTACTGGGAGTTTAGATACCATGTATCGAGTTTTAAAAAATTATATCTCCCAACTGAATACAATAATGGTGATTGAAGTTGGCGGAGAAAAAGACGGGTTTGAAGTATACACAGACAGTAAATGGCAAGCAGTGAGCTCTCCACATGCACCTGTTAGTTCTGCTGATATAAAAGCCACAATAAATGCATGGTACGAACATCAAGAAAACTACAAGTTAAATCAGGAAAAAAACACAGACGCCATGCAATGGATATGTGAAAAAAACAAAGTGCCTTACTATAAGTTTTCAATGGGCGAAATAAGCAAAGAAAAACATGACCCATCAATACCAGTTGATTGGTCCCGTTGCGGTCATCATGCTGGTCCAAAATTTCACTCTGCGGCTGCAGATTATGTTGCTGAACAAATTAACCGTTAAATAGATCATGGCCAAGTCATTAGAAGGCGTATTAGTTAAATCGCCGCATCGTCAACAAATATTCAGTGATCAGGAACTAGAGCACTTTCTAGCCTGCGCAGATTCAATTACTGGACCTGCATATTTCATGGACCATTTTTTCCACATTCAACACCCTACGCAGGGAAAAATGGTGTATCATCCATTTGAATATCAGAAACGACTGATTGATACATATCACAACTATCGTTTTTCCATATCAATGATGCCCAGACAAACAGGCAAGTCAACCTCAGCAGCTGGATACCTGTTGTGGTATGCGATGTTTGTGCCCGACTCTACCATTCTAGTGGCTGCACACAAATACACAGGCGCACAAGAGATCATGCAACGCATTCGATACGCTTATGAACTGTGTCCAGACTTTATTCGTGCAGGTGTAACCAGCTACAACAAAGGATCTATTGACTTTGAAAATGGATCGCGTATAGTATCAGCAACCACAACAGAAACAACCGGCCGGGGTATGTCAATATCCTTGCTGTACGCTGACGAGTTTGCGTATGTGCGGCCCACTATTGCCAAAGAGTTTTGGACTTCTATTTCGCCCACACTGGCCACAGGTGGTAAAGCAATTATTACATCAACTCCCAACTCAGACGAAGATCAATTTGCGTTCTTATGGAAAAGTGCCAACAAGTGCGAAGATGATCATGGCAATGCCACAGAACTAGGCATCAATGGATTCAGAGCATTTCGCAGCTACTGGAACGAACACCCAGACCGAGATGAAACTTGGGCAATACAATCACGGGCAGCTCTAGGCGAAGATCGTTTTCGTAGAGAAATGGGTTGCGAATTCATTATCAATGACGAAACACTAATTGCTCCAATCAAACTGTTAGACTTAACTGGGAAAGAACCCACATACAAAACTGGGCAGGTGCGTTGGTATGAACCCATACGCAAAGATCAAGTGTATGTGGTGGCTCTGGATCCCAGCTTGGGCACCGGTGGTGATCCAGCGGCCATTCAAATTTTTGAAGCCAACACCACTCGTCAGGTAGGAGAGTGGCGACACAATCTCACCCCCATACCTGAACAAATACGCATACTAGCAGATATCATAAAACATCTGCATGAAACAGTGCAGGATGACAAAAGTGTTTATTATTCAGTGGAAAACAACACCATTGGTGAAGCAGCCCTAATCAGCATTGCAGAATACGGTGAAGAAAACATTCCAGGATATTTTTTAAGCGACACCACAAGCTCAACTTCTAGACGCTTTAGAAAAGGATTTAATACCACCAACAAAACCAAGCTGAGTGCTTGTGCTAAATTGAAAAATCTAATAGAATCTGGGCGCATGACCATCAACTCTCGAAGCTTGATAAGTGAATTAAAAACATTTGTGGCATCTGGACTGGGATACGCTGCAAAAATTGGCGAAACAGACGATCTCATAATGGCCAGCATCCTAGCGGTACGTATGATGACTGTGTTACAGAGCTTTTATTCTGACTTAGAAACACAGTTGCGGGACCATGGAGACACAGTGATTGAACCCATGCCTTTCATATCTGTGCTTCATTGACATAAATATAACACTATGGTAACTTCATCACCGTCTCAGGCGCTTAACGATCTATTGATCACTCGTAACTTCAATCCAGAAGCTCTGGATATAAAAACTGGCAACCCGCCTGTGGACGCTACTGGCAAATCTGATCCCAGTAAAGCTGACATGTTTAAATTTAACTGGGTGGCACAGTCTGGTAAAAATTACGGCACAGCTGTGATCTTATTGAGCAGTGACAATGGAATGACAGTGTTTTACGGTGACAATCTTGGTCGTGGCATGGACTCACAAGACAAAACTGAATGGTACCAATTTTTAGAACAACTAAAATCATTTGCTGTGCGCAACAGCAAAATACGTGGCGGGTTCAAACTAGACAATATCAGTAGACTCAAATACACCATGGCCGGCATGGCAGCAATCAAAGAAGGATTGTTTGAAAGCTACTACGGCAATAAAAAAATCAGCTATGCTGGAGAGCCAACACAAGCCAGACTGATGATCAAGCACAGTCGCAATCTTGAAGAAAACGATGCTCGATTCCGTTATGTAGAAAGTTTGTTTATTGAAACTGCAGATGGTGAGCGATTCAAGCTGCCATTTAAAAAGTTGTCAGGCGGCAGAGCCATGGTTGAACATGTGAAACAAGGTGGCAATCCCTATGACATTCGTGGTCAACACATTTCACAAATAGTTGAACAACTCAATGTGCTGTCACAGTTTCGTAGAGCAAACCAGAAAAAAGTATTTGAAGGTGTTGCCGAAGAGCTTGTGACTGAAACCAATACGTACTACGTTAATCTACAGCGTAATCTCAAAACACTATCCTCGTCACACGGATACAATCAATATTTTGAATCTTGGACTCCTGCTGATATCTCTGATTCAGAATTGGTAGTTGAAGATTTAAAAAATCTATTTGTGGAAACTCGCATTGATCCCAGAATAGAACAAGCCTTGCCTATGTTAGCAAGAATACAACAGGAAACAAACACCATGAAAGAAGCACAAATTTTTGAAGATTGGGTCAACAATGTAATGGAGGGCACCTGGGCCTTACCAGACACTCCAGAAGCACAGACCAAACTAAACACACTCATGAGCCAAGAACTCATTGTTGGTCCAGACGCTACCAATGCCAAAGAACAACTGTATGATGTGATTGGCGACGATCAATTGTTTGATATCCTCAATAACCTGGCTGACCAAGATCCTCGTGCTAATATTTGGGATGACACCGATGTGCAGGCCAGATTGCAACAACTTGGTATTCAAATGAACACCACTCCTGTTGCTGCTCAACAACAGCCAGTGGCACCTGCTGCTGGTCAACAAGCACCAGGCACTGCTCCTGACCAAGCTGTGGCGGAAGGCAAAGAACTTAATGACATGCTGAAATATGCTGGTGTGCCAGTAGCTGAAAGTCGTATTCACGAAAACTCTGAATACACCTATGAAAAAGTTGCCAAAATTTTAGCCCGTGAAAAACCCGGAATGGCAACAGACAAATCCAGCAATGATTTTTACAGTGCAGTATATCATGAACTGATTGCTATTGGTATGACACCAAAAGCTGCTCGCAATTTAATTTCGCATGACGAGGACTTTATAAGTGATGTAGCAAGCGCATACAACCACTACCAAACCAATCCAGGATTAGACGAAACTAATCATGGAGTAGGTGAAGGTGTGCTTGGCGCAGTTGCAGGTAGTGCATTAGGTAGTGCAGTAGCTGGTCCAGTGGGCGGAGCAATTGGCAGCGCATTAGGTCAGGCAGCCACCGATGGTGGATCAAGCATGGTAGAAAGTTCATGCAACACTACCATGGAAGGCGAATACTGTCCAGAACACGGCCTGGCCGAATGTGGCATGTATGAAATGGGCACAGTAGCAGGATCAGTTGCTCCCATGATGGAAGAACATGATCATGACGCATGGTTGGCAAGAATAAAAACACTAGCATTGATCAAGTAATATATACTAGATGAATTTTGATTGTTATGCCATAACCACTTGGCCTGGTTATGCGTTCCAAACTGCCCTGTGTATCAAATCCATAGTGCAGCACTTTCCAGCAAAGCCCATCCATGTCATAGTAGATACCAATCATGCACATGCAATTGATCCTTGGCCAAATTTCTTTGAAGACATACAAACTTATCTAGGTCAGCAGTACTGGCAGTTTGATAATTTGGTATACCACCGTGTGGATGATGTACCACTGATTGACAAGTGTAAAGTGGGATGGTGGCGACAGCAGTTGGTCAAACTCAATCTTGATCAATACCTACCAGGCGATTCGTGGTTGATGGTGGATGCAGATATCATTTTTGAACAAACTTTAGAATTTGATACTGTACCAGTTAAAATAGACCATTTGTATGCACTTGAGTCTGATCCAATCACACTAGGCAATCGAATGTACATTCGGTACATGTTGAACAGTGAACACGATCAAATCTTATGTGATAATTTTCCAGCTTGTGCCAGTGCAGTACCATTTAGACAACTTGATCGAAAGTTGTTGACTCAGTTGAGAAACAGAGTAGAACAGCATCACAATCGAAACTTTACGCAATTGCATTTAGACCTACTGGAAAGCGAACAGATAGTGGCCATGGATGTTGACTGCAAAAAAATGGTCATGAGTGAATTCGAATTGATTGAAGTGTACCGGCACTATCTATCTGACACTCCGCTGCCATTGCAGTCAGTGGGGTGGAGCCATACGTTTGCGTTAGAATGTACTGGCGACTATCGGTTCCGGCATTCTAGTTTGGCCGATTGGGCACTTGGAAGAGAATGGCTAGAGGCCCAGCATCTCCAGATAACTAATGCTCAATGGCAAAAGAGCAAACTGTTTCAAGAAAATATGCCGCATTTGCGTAAATGACATAAATACACTTGACGAAAGCAGAAAAGAAGCATATACTTACGTTGTATGCAACATTATGTTGACGTCACAGGCAACAAACATCTAATTTTTAGATTGGCATATACATAGGCAACTTTTTTAAGGAGAAACATACTATGGCATCTTTAGCAGAAATCAGAGCAAAACTACAGGCAGCAGAAAACAAACAAGGTGGGCAATCCGCCGGCGGAGACAATTCAATTTATCCGCATTGGAATATGGAAGAAGGCCAAGCAGCCACATTACGCTTCCTCCCCGACGCTAATACAAAAAACACATTCTTCTGGCAAGAACGAGCAATGATTCGTTTGCCGTTCAACGGCATCAAAGGAGAGATGGAGAGCAAGCAGGTTATGGTACAAGTACCCTGTGTTGAAATGTGGGGCGACGCTTGTCCTATTTTAGCAGAAGTACGTACATGGTTCAAGGACAAGAGCCTTGAAGACATGGGTCGCAAGTACTGGAAAAAACGTTCATACATCTTCCAAGGCTTTGTGCGTGAGAATCCATTGGCTGACGACAAGTCACCAGAAAACCCAATCCGTCGATTCATCATCGGCCCTCAGATCTTTACCACTATCAAAGGTGCGTTGATGGATCCTGAACTGGAAGAATTGCCAACTGACTTCTTGCGTGGACTGGACTTCCGTGTCAGCAAAGGAGCCAAAGGTGGATTTGCTGACTACAATGGGTCAAAGTGGGCACGCAAAGAGTCTGCACTTACAGAAGCTGAACAAGCAGCCATTGAAAAACACGGCTTGTATGACTTGAGCACCTACCTGCCCAAGCGTCCCGGTGATGTTGAACTCAAAGTAATTAAAGAGATGTTTGAAGCATCAGTAGATGGACAGCCGTACGACACTGATCGTTGGGGTCAATACTTCCGTCCTGCTGGTGTACAAGTTCCAGGAGCTGCTGCCGGTGATGCCGAAGACACTCCGGCACCTGCTGCCAAGCCAGCACTAAAGGTTGCCGCTCCGGCAGCACCTGTAGCTGACAGTTCGTTTGACGACGAGCCCGCACCTGCTGCCGCACCTGTGTCAGCGGCCAAACCAAGTGGTAATGCCCAAGACATCTTGGCCATGATCCGTTCACGTCAAAACAAGCAGTAATCTCTGCACCAACACAAGGGGGCAACCTCTTGTGTTCTTCTATTTTTATAACAGGTGATACATGGGAAAACCCTTCGACGTCTCAAAATTCCGCAAGGAAATTACCAAATCAATCGACGGCCTATCGATTGGTTTTAATGATCCAACAGATTGGATCTCAACAGGCAACTACGCATTAAATTATTTGATCTCAGGCGACTTTAATCGTGGCATTCCACTAGGCAAGGTAACTGTGTTTGCCGGAGACTCTGGCGCAGGTAAGAGTTATATTTGTTCAGGCAATATTGTGAAGAACGCACAAGAGCAAGGTATCTTTGTGGTGCTGATTGACTCGGAAAATGCTCTTGACGAAGATTGGCTTAAGGCACTTGGTGTTGACACAAGTGACAGCAAATTGCTTAAACTGAGCATGGCCATGATTGATGATGTGGCAAAGACTATCTCCACATTCATGAGTGACTACAAGTCTCTACCAGATGGCGAGCGTCCCAAGGTCATGTTTGTAATTGACTCATTGGGCATGTTGCTAACACCCACTGATGTGAATCAGTTTGATGCAGGCGAAATGAAGGGTGATCTAGGCCGTAAGCCCAAAGCTCTCACCGCCTTGGTGCGTAACTGTGTGAACATGTTTGGTAGTTACAATGTAGGCTTGGTCTGTACCAATCACACATACGCAAGCCAAGACATGTTTGACCCAGATGATAAGATATCAGGTGGACAAGGTTTCATTTACGCCTCATCAATTGTTGTGGCCATGAAAAAGATGAAGTTAAAAGAGGACGAAGACGGCAACAAGATCTCTGATGTAATGGGCATCCGTGCTGGTTGTAAAGTTATGAAAACACGCTATGCCAAACCCTTTGAAGGTGTGCAAGTTAAGATTCCTTACACAACAGGCATGAGTCCATACTCAGGTCTGACAGACTTGATTGAGAAAAAAGGCCTGCTCAAGAAAGAAGGCAACAGCCTAGTGTTTACTACCAGTCACGGTGAAATCATCAAGAAGTTCCGCAAAGGCTGGGAACGCAATGATGACAACTGTCTTGACACTGTGATGAAAGACTTTGGAAATATCAAGGAAGAGGTAAGTACCGGTGAGGAGGAAGCAGAATGAGCGAAACAATAGCAGCAGAAATTTGGGGCGAACTCAAACGATTTGTAAACACAGTTGATCGCAACGAGGCAGCAGAAACTGTGGTACAAGTTTTGATGGACAATGATTCGGACGTTGAGGATATTCGGACCGCATTTAAAGGTGACACTGATATCAAACGAGCACTTACCGCGTATCTTGACAATGATAAAGACTATGCAGAAGACGAAGAAGATATCGAAGAAGAGGATCCCAACGAAGACGACTGGGAAAATTAATGTGGTACAGTCGAGTAGTTGCTAGTCTTGATGCTATTCCAGATTTTATAGCACACTACGAGCGTGAAATAACTGATGCTAAAAAAGACTGCCGCATTGCTGGAATTGTTGAAAAAAATATCACAGCACTTCCGGGCATCACTGAGTTTAGATACAACCAGCTTCAAGAGATTGAGGCTGTGTTGAACTTTCTTAATATCCAACTGCGCAAGATACGCAGAAAACACTTTCAAAAGTATCTGGAAGGATATGCTCGTGCGCTCACCAGTCGCGACGCAGAAAAGTATGTGGATGGCGAAGATGAAGTGATTGATTATGAAACCATAATCAACGAAGTGGCATATCTACGCAATCGATGGTTGGGTATCATGAAGGGACTAGATTCTAAACAATGGATGGCAGGGCACCTCATTAGATTACGTTCGGCTGGAATGGAAGATCTTACTCTTTAAACTTGCAATTGTCTCCGTGGTATCTTGAGTAATTAGGTTTGTCAATATTTTTAAGACAATGTGGACAAGTTAGCCGATTATTTTGCCTATTTGCTTTTTGTTTTTCCTTCAGCAATTGAACTGTAGAATCTTTATGAGTTTGATTAAAAAATCCATTTTTATCCCCGATATGACCAAATTTTTCTTTACGCTCGTCATTGGTCATTGATAACATTTGTGCAGAGATAGATTTAGAAATACGCTTACGTGTGTCAGATGATAAGGGAACACCGCGATTCCATGCTGGTTTATTAGTTTTCAGCCCGGTTCTAGATTTAGATATTTTTTGTTTAATTAATTTTGCTTTTTCAGCACCGTACTCATCTTCAAGTGTAAGCCCTTTTTTTCGACTACTCTTTATTATTTTTGCTCCGGGCGTCCGTGCCCAATTTAAATCTCCAGTTGGCCACCCAGTTGATTTATTGTTAAAATTCATGTTGTTTGGATCATCGATTGACTTGATAATAAATTGTTCTTCGAGAACTTTGAGTTCTGACTCAGACTCTGCAAACGCAAGAATTTCTCTAGTAAGCAATGATTTATCCTTAATTGATTTAACCCACTTACCAGACCCTAGATAACCGTCACTTAGGTTGTTAGTTGAATGACGACCTATATAGTATTTTCCACTGGATGTAAAAGTCTTGTAAATAATGTAATGCATAAATTTATTTATCAATTTACGGTAAGAACCACTGGGATGGAAAAACTATGAAAATCGTACTTGTAACAGGCGGCTTTGATCCGCTACACTCTGGACACATTGCTTATTTTAAAGCAGCCCGCACACTGGGCGACATGTTAATTGTAGGGCTCAATTCAGATGAATGGCTCACACGCAAAAAAGGTCGGCCGTTTATGCCATGGACGGAAAGATTGTGTGTGATAAACAATCTTACCATGGTAGACGAAACATACACATTTGACGATGCAGATGACTCGGCCAAAGAGTTTATTCGACAAGTTCGAGCACACTACCCCGACGCAACGTTGGTATTTGCCAATGGTGGTGATCGCACTGACAAAAATATTCCTGAAATGGATGTGGTAGATGCCAATTTAGAATTTGTGTTTGGCGTAGGCGGCGAAGATAAAAAGAATAGCAGTTCGTGGATTCTTGAAGAGTGGAAAAAACCCAAGACCACAAGAGCCTGGGGATACTATCGTGTGTTGCACGAAGTTGGTGCCAACACCAAACTTAAAGAACTTACTGTCATGCCCAAAACATGTTTGAGCATGCAACGGCATGACAAGCGAGCGGAGTTTTGGT
>Ga0181357_1000118_pt1 | contig 25365 bp, 32 predicted proteins | sample Fa13VDMM110DN_FD_130094 | JGI IMG/M metagenome (GOLD analysis project Ga0181357, IMG submission 130094) | Freshwater viral communities from Lake Michigan, USA - Fa13.VD.MM110.D.N | ecosystem: Environmental > Aquatic > Freshwater > Lake | place: USA: Michigan | collected 2013-09-24 | reverse complement strand
CTCTTCCGATCTGGGGTCCTTGTCTTTAAGATTATTAAAGACATTTACAAGTGATACTGGTTCTGTTAATAAGATACTTTCGTGTGTAATATCTACACGAAATTTACTACCGCAGACATTACATGTAAAGTTATTATCTTTATTGATAAAGATTGGTTCGTAAAAGCTATTTTTACCACAAGGGCACTCAATAAGAGTTGTCTGTAAATCTACAATACTATCTAATGTAGATTCTGCAATCTCTAGACTCTCATCTGGTTTTGCTGGTCTATATATCATGAAAGCAATAAACTGAAGGATTATACCTGCAATAAACCCTTTACCTATACCTCCAATAAATTCTTGCACAACATAGCCAAAGCCAAGCGCGAGTAAAATTGTTATGCTTATCGCTAACCAGAACTGCTTCATATAATGAGTATATATTACAAGTACATTTTATCAATCTCTGCAGGTATATCTTTTAAAATAATAATACCTACAATATCAATTAACTCATCAATTTTCTCTTTTGCAGATTCGTTTGTCTGGGTTTTACTCACAAGTGTTTTTAACATTATTAAGTCTTCATACATCTTACCTAATAGTTGAACAGCATTTTGATCTAATTCAAATGGTAATATCTTTGGCGCTTTCTGACCTGCTTCATCTTCCTTATACTTTCGCATTTGTGCTGCGGTGTCAGACTTATTTTCGACAGGCGATGTTGAAAACTTTGTTTCGTAGTTTGGATAAGTTGTATTAGGCATTGCAATTATTTATACATTGAGCATAAATAACCATATGAATAGATTTGGAAATCGCTTCTTTAAAGTTTTGAGAGAGCAAGATGATATGGATCGCGAAGCTATGGAAGCTTCACTCGATCAAGGTACTGACCCTGCAGAGTTCGATGTAACTGTTGAACCATCAGGTGGAGGTGATGATGTAGCTGTTGCTGTAGCAAAACGTAACGCTGTGATGGTTAACGAACTTAAAGGCTGGATAAGCTCTCTAGAGGGAGTTATTGAACAGCTCAACGGTACAGAAGATTCTATCCAAACAAGACTATCGCAAGCTGAACCTGATACACTGTTCGATAAAATGAAACAGTCTGAGCAGCGTAAGATTGCACGGGTTGCTACGGAACTTGCATCGCTTAATGAGTCATTTAAAGGCTTCCTAGCAACCTCTAATAATGCCTCACTTAGAGGGGTATGATTTAACTCTGTCAGCTTTAATTTCAGCTAATTTAAAAATTCCTTCAAGTCCTTTGAAGGAATTTTTTTGTATGAATGCCGCGCTAATCTCATTTAACTTACAAGTTATACATATATCGTTAAAATCCTTGAACCGCTTGCCGAAGTTTTCAGGCCATATGAACACAGTCTCACCTTCTTTCAGAAGGATCTCGCTCTTTGAAAGAGACGCATTATCTACCCATTGACTATCCAGCACCCATATCTTTTCAAACCACTTCAATGTCGAGTTCATTTGTTTTTGCTGGCGTAGCGTAAGTGATTGTATACTCTTCTCTGTAATACCTGCTACTGCGACACTATTTTTAGTAAAGAATGCATTTAACGGTCCTTCAAAAACAAATACACATGATAAGTCGCTATCTATCTTATCTATGTTAAACAACGTCTTCTCACCACCAATCTTAGATATATACTTTGACTTATTCTTATTATCAGTAGGTACAACTGTTCTTGATTGATAGAATTCAATCTTACCTAGCTCGTTGACAAAAGGTATAATAAGTCTATTTTTATGAACAGCATCCGTAAGCGATACGTATAACTTATCAGGTCTATTAACCGCTGTATCAAGCCTACGCTTTTTAATTGTTTGTAGACACGCTGATACAATCGGGTTCGATTTATAGTAATCTGTTTGATTTGTATCGAATAAGTTAATACTATCAATTGGTAAAGTCGCCTCGTTTTTCGGCTTTTCTTTCTCTGGTGCTTCTTCTAAAACAGATGTGATATCTGGTCTATACTCCTTAACCTCTTCAATAATTTCTGCATCAGTCTTACGAGATACCTCTTTGATCCATTTATATGACCTACTAGACCAACCGCAATTATGACAGAAGACAATATCAGTTTTACAAATATAATAACATCGCTGCTTACTACCTACCGAGTCTCCTTCTTTACAAATCGGGCAACCGCCTTGATATGTCTGATTGTATCGATTGTACTTCGGTTTATATGCGTAAAGGTAAAATTTAGATACAACATAGTCTTCCGGTAACGATATCATGAGAAAAGAGACTGTAACTTATTTTGCAGGAAAAACGCAGAATGCCAGCTATCTTTTTTGTTTAAAATATAATTAAGTTTTCTACTCTCACACTCTTCGAGAAATTGCTTCCATGATGGCTCACTCTTTGTATTAAGTTGATTACGGTAATATTCTTCTTCATCAGAGTAGTTCTTATACGCATCAAGACTAAACAGTTTACGATTTCGTTCGAATATTTCTCTCTCTTGATCGGTTAAGACAATCTCATTACGTAGCCATTTTTGAATTTTAACCTTCCCGAACTTTTCAATGCCTGGTACATTGTCTGATTTGTCACCGGTCAGGCACTTAACGTCTAACCATGTTCTTGTATCCGGCATGCCAGTTACCTCAACAAAGTTAGCTGGAGTATAATCCTCTTTCTTAATAGGATTGAATAGTGTTACATCTTTATCAACTAGTTGTAGAAAATCCTTATCTACTGAAACAATAACCTTACTACCTGATAGTTCACTACACAAGAACGACACTATATCATCTGCTTCTAATTGCCTAGGGAATATAGATACAATATTAAGTAACGATAGAAACTTTTTTATCACTTCGTTATTCATATGCGGCGAAGTGTCAGCTGAACGATTTCCTTTATAATCTTCAAACTGAGTCTTGCGATCATTTTGCATGTAATCAGGCTTCTCATCCCATACGCAAATAGTACGTGTCGGCTTATATTTTGATACATACGAGAATACTGCATTTAATGTAAAATGTACATGGAAATTACTTAACATAGTCGGGTCATCACTCTTAAGACGCCGGACTTGATTTTTTGCTGTCCAGTATGTTCTGTGGATAAGATTATTTGAATCAATTATTAGAGTCTTCATTTAATTTATATTGTGCTTTTGATACTTCAAGAACATAATCAGGTGCTTGTTCTACGAACTCTATTATACTATGGTTCCTTCCGTGTTCAAGTATTGCACGAGGTATCTTACGATTTACCATCGTCGGTGTAGCGAGAAAACAATAGTCTTTACCTTCTACACCGACGCATATAATCATTTCACCAGCAAATGCGCCAGTATGAACTGCGTATATATCTCCTATTGAGACTATATTCATTGCTCTGCATTAACGCTTATTTGAGGAATGCCTTTTTCTACCAACAACGCAATAATAACTTCCATTGAGCTAGTCTTTACTGAGAAGTTGCGTGGAAAATATCTATCACCATCATTAATCTCAAACATTTTATCAGACTTAAAGTCTTTGTTCTCGTAACATGTAATAAAAACAGATGTATTACCTGGATCTATAAGAATTGTCCATTTACGAGGATCTGCTTCAGAGTAATTAGTTATAAGCTTCCAGGTATTATAACCAGAGTCTTTTAAACGCTTTACAAAATATGATAGAGTAGTAATTTTATTTTTATAGGGCTGTTGTGTTGTCATATAAGAGATGTTAATATATATTTTAGTTGAATTGAATTACAAGTAGCGTCAATAGTAGATATTCCTATATCTGTATTAATATTTATCTTTACATCATTACCCATAGAGCTTACCAGCTTTAGGTTATCAAGGTTAAGAATAATTGAATCTAACTCGTAATCTGCATCACATAGAGTAAGTGCGATTGAATCCATATTATGTTTCTCTCTATCTACAATCTCTGCTTTAAGTAAACTGTCTTCAGTAAAGAGATACACCTTCTTACACCCGATAGAGAAGGCGCTATTTTTTATAATAGTCTGAAGCGCATTCTTAGGCAGGGTAAACGATACATTAAATGCAAACTTCTTTATCTTCTCAGCTTTAAGCGCTGGCTTAGAGAGGAAGTTATCATCATATAAATGATACTTAAAACGCAAGTTACGATCTTCGTAACTAATGCTGTTATTAGTAATATCTAATATAATAGACTGCTCGTTAATATCTTCAAGAACTCTAGCAAGTTTTTTAAGGTTCGGTACGTTTAATGACCCGCTAAAAGTAGCTTCTATATCTGTATATTCACCTAGTACATAAATCGTTTCATCAGGTACTGTAGACAGTACTGAGCATACATTGGGTTGTATGCTCAGTATGCAAGCTTCATTAATGATAGAAATGCTGTCTAAGAACTTTAAAAATTCATTCTTTGATTTTATTCTTATTTGCTGCTTTGTCATTTGCACTTAATTGTATGCTATGTTTCTCTAAAATCCCTGTAATTACCTTAAGTTGTGATTTTATTTCGTGGAGATAACTTGTTGTCTCATTGAGTCTTTTAATGATTCTCTCCATCTGCACATTCTCTTTTGTATCAGTAAAATTAAAGAGCTCGAGTTGCTGTTCTCCAGGTTGCTGCGGAGCAGGAGTTACTTCGGTCGCGTAGTGCATTGCCGGAGCAGGCATTACCTGCTCCGGTGAAGGGATATAAACCTGCGGCTGACGCTGTTGCTCTTGCAGTTGTCGCTGTTGTTCTTGCTGTTGCTGCATAACCAAGGCCTGCTGTAGTTGATTTTGAATATCACTACTTAAAGGTCTAAGATCTTTAGCATGCTGAACAATCATTTGATCAGACTGTCTTGCTTGTGCATGTACAGTACCGAAGAATTGTACTAGTGCTTGTTGTTCTTCATGTGTCATATATTATAGGTCTTTAAGCAAGTCGTCGATGTCGTCGAATGAATCTTCCTCGCTATGTGATGGACTTACAGTTTCAACATGACGCGGAGTTTCTCTAGGAGCAGGTGTCGAAGCGCGTTCAACTCGAACTTCTTCTTGAGTTGACTCAGTTTTACAGAAGTAATGCTCATCAAGCATCTGCTTCAACTCATCTACAGACTTCAGAGGGAAGACCTTAGTAAGGTCAAAAACACTATCATAGATCTTCTTCTGCTCGTCTTCAGACAAGTTAAGTTTACCAGCTGAAGTAAATCGAGACGAGACATAGGTAGGAAACTCTCCTTGATTCTCGCACTTGATCTTAAAGTTAACTCCGCCTGTACTTAAGTCAAAGATACGTGGACCGAACTCCTCTGAATCTTCACCTTCAATTGCTTCCATGATAATTTTATGCAATTGCTTACCGTATCTAAGAAGCTTTACTTTACCGTTATTATCTGGATTAGATGTATCGTCAATGACATATACATTAACAAGATACTTCTCAGTTCTCTTAATCGCCTTTGCACGTTCCTTCTCATCCTCTGTACCCATACGAAGAGTACGATAACGTTCTTCTGCAATTGGATCACGCTCGCCAAATGTCATAGGCGACAGCGCTTGTACGTATTGACCAGTTGCGAATGATATCCACCCATGATTAAAGTAATGGAAGAATGTATTCTTCGGATCACTTGCGAATGGCAATAGTCGTACTGTGTATGTATTACCTGGAGACGTTTTCATGATCTCTGTATAGGTAGCACTACCACCGTTTTCGTTATTGCTCTTAGCAAGAGCGTCCTTGATTGACTGGAACATTGAATTATTAAATGCCTTACTCATATTATTATTTTTCTGTTGTTTGTTTTTTAGTTTTTTCTAGTTGTTGTTTTATAATGTCAAGAGCCTTACTTAGTGTATGTTTTAATTTTGTCGACTTACAGTAATTAATTCTCGTTTCATTATTAATGATATTAAAGTCTGGAATCAAAAAATCAAGTAATTCTTGTCCTACAGACCTTAAATTTTTATTACAGTCCAAAGCATGGATTATGTAAAAGTTTACACTATGATCTTTAAGATGTTGAATAACAATCGGCATTGTACCGACAATCATCGACTTATATTGATCTAGTGTAATATTATTTATTCTACAGTATCGATATATAAAGGAACATGCCTCTTTACATCTTGCTATTACCTCATCACTATCTGGATTTTCTTTTTCACGAGACTTAACGTATGTAGTATAGCATTTAAGCGCTTTACGCGTTAGAAAAAAATCAATAGATGTATAATCTGTTGTACTGTAAACTTTATAAGGTGCAATAAAAAACTCGTCGATATCTATCGATGAGTTTCTTTCAAAGAGAGAAGAGAGCTTACGTAATACTAAGATCGTAGTAGCGTCAAGCTTTTCAAAGTCTTTTCTTATCTTAAACGGTTTGTTATTTGCTTTACGATAAGCAATATTATATGAGTTGTATATTCGTTTCTCAAATTCACTTAGCGACATAATTTCTTCTTAGAGTTTAAGTACTTCGTGATATACTTGCTCTTAGTAATCGTCGGATCGTACTCTAAGAATATTCTAGACACTTCTATGTTAGAATCAACTCCAATTAACTCCTTACATACTTCTCTTAATTGCTCATCTTGTAGCGTTAAGACAAATACATTTTGGAAACTTAGTTTTTTACCTTTAAGTAAGGTACACAGAGAACAAAAGCTTAAAAGCATGTGCTCAGTTTCACGATCAATTATATTTTGCGAGGGATTTACTACTGGTGTTAGGTGCATGGCGTTAAAGTTTTGGTAAAGTTAAGAAACTGCTGAGTAATTGAGCCACCTGCTGCATATTCGTGGCCTCCACCATCGCATAAAACTTCCGCTAACTTATGAAGCTTCATATCGCACCCTGTTTTTTTCTTACGAAAAGAAACTTTTTGAGATGTAGTGTTAATTATTATAGCAATGTCAGCATTATGTTTTTTTAATGCATAATGTGCTAGTTCGTTAATACTATTATTAGCGACACAACTAATTACACTATACTCTTTTATCTTACCTTTAAAATACGTCGCGTTATCGATAGCATCTTTCAGCCTATTACAAAATAGTTTGTATGCATTTTGCTCATACGGTGTATATGTACCTAAACCGTTCTTAAATCGTTGTATGAACTTTTCACCCTTCGGTGCATTATAGCTATGGTATATAGAATTCAACTTTAGGGTGTCTGCATACGCGAGAGTGTAGCTATCGTAATCATCAACAATATTAAACAACTCTTTATGTGCTGGTAATAGAGCTTTGTCTAAAACCTTTGTAAACTTTTGTAAGATAAGTTTGCAGCACGATGAACAGTCTTCGATAATGACTTTTGCAGTTTTATACCTATCCTTTACATCGACATGAGACTTGTGATGGTCTATAATCACAACTTTTTCGCGATCAACAACAGATACAATTTCATCTGGCACCCAGACATCAACAATATAAATTTTATCAAAGTTATCGTAATTTGTAGCAGCCCAGCCTTTGTATGTACCTGCAAAATTCCCGTCATTTACATCAAAAACGGAAAAATTTGCACGGTCACCATACACTAATTGCAGAGCTAATGCTGATCCAGCACCGTCAAGATCATTATCTGTCCAAATAGCTATATTCACCAGTTTATTTACTTAGCTTATAGAAAAATGCTACATCTCACTTAAAGATGTCAATATTTTAAACGTGTTATCATTATATTCATCTGACATAACAGGATCTTCATCCGATTGAAGAATAGATAGAGTCGAGTAATCAATTCTCATTGCTTGAGTAGTTCCTCGTGCACCATATCTGTTTTTCATCATACCTAACCTAATCACTCCTAACTCTCTGTCTTCATCGTTCTGAAAAATAGAGGTAATACAGTCTGCAGTAGCACACAAGCCGATACTTTCTGAAATCGTAGTCATGTCTGGGTTCTCAGTATTAAATCCAGATCGATTAATTTGAGTTGCTGAGATAATCGGACACGAGAATGTATACGACATTGCACGTATTTGTTCAGCAACATACTTAATACGTTCATATGAATTATTACCTACAGTCGAATGCATCAGGTTAATATAATCTAATACAATCGCATCGATTCTAATACCTGTATCAGTTATTTTCTTAATATAACCCTTCAAATAGTTTGGCGTAATAGTTGATGGTGGAAATTCCTTAATCAATATTCGTCCATTTGTATCATCATGGTTTTCTGTCAGCATTGTCTTCAGTGTACCAGTACTTGTCGACAAATCGTTAATCGCAATTTTTGTAATATTAGAGCAAATACGTCTTGCATAAAGTAACTCTGACATTTCTAGTGTAATAAGCAATACAGTCTTACCTTGATTAGCGATATTAGCAGCAATATTACCAAGGAAGATAGACTTACCAATATTAGACTCACCTGCAAAGATGTATAACGCTCTACCATCTTTAAGAAATCCGCCATTTAACAAATCATCTAACCACGGCCATTTCGATGGAATTGATTGTTGTACATTCTGAAGATCTTCGATAATTCTATCAACATCACCATACAAATCTAGACCTTTATCTGTTACAAGATTTACACTACACGATTTTTCAATCTTTGATAAGATTGAAGAAGTATCAATTTCACCCGACGCTATATCACCTGCAACTTCAAGCATAGTATGATAAACAGCTTTCTCTTTTAAGAAGCGTTCTGTGTTATCATACAATTCATCTTTATCGAGATTCTTATCTATCGATCTTAACGATTCAATTACAGTCTTATAAGACTCTTTTAACTCATCTGTCGTAAGATATGATTTAAGCTCAGTATTAGTAGGCAGCTTATTTCTCTTTTCATAAAATGCTGTAATAATCTTAAAGATAGTTCCTATGTTCTTATCTTTAAAATAGTTCGGATTAACATAATCTGCAATTGATGCAAGATATGTAGAGTCTGAAAGTGCTTTAAAGCAAAGGACCTTTTCAAAAAAATCATTATCTAATTTACTCACTTGAATAGTGTAGTCTTTTAATTGAATTATTCAACTTTTTTCTCCTTCCACTTGTTAAGAAAGTATTCTTGACCTATATTAAACTCTTCTGTAAATTCTCTCAAGCCAGGTGACGCATGGGTTATCATAATATCACCAACACCAACCTTAAACCCCTGTTTATGAGCTTCTAGACTGTATGAGAGATCGTAAAAGTGAAATCCAGCTGGATTATCTTCATCAAATTGGACTTTTTCAAAAACAGATCGCTTAATAGCCATAAACACACCATCAATAAGAACAGCTCTGTGTGGATACACTCCAAACGATGTCATATGTTTCTTATTATCTGCTAAATGTGCTACAGCGCCGTGTAAATTACCACTTCCAAATCCACCACCCATTAAATGCCAGAGAACTGGTGCTTCTAACTTACATTGCGTTGATCCTGCAACACCAATTACATCGTATTCACCCTGTAGTTCAGGAATCTTCTTAAAGAGGTCAGATTCGATGATAATATCATCATGTATTAAGACTAAAGTCTCTATATCTTCTTTAAGAGCGAATTTAATCGCCTTGTTATATACCTTCGTTAGAGACTCTGTGTTATTTTCTTTAAAGAAGATATTATAGTCTCCGTTATTGCTTTTATAAAGCAGTGTATCTTCTTTTTTACCTTTTGTTGCTGAGAAAAAAAATGTTTTCATAAAAAAATAAATGGTGATTGTGTATTAAACTTGCTATATTCTGTCCAACCGCTGTCGATATACCTCATAATAACTCCTTCAGGTATAATTTTCATACCCTCTACAAAGAGAGATGATACATCGCCTTGATCATTATAATGTAGTAATGAGCCTTGTCTAAGTATAAATCTCTCCTGCGTCTTCTTATTGATTATATAAAGCGCAAAAGTACCTTTAAGTTTGTTAGTCGTAGCTCGTATGTCGTTGTACTCCTCTAAAAGATTGACTATACACTCAGTATCCACTTTAACAGTTGAATCTAGTTCCTTATGGTTTGTTAAGACACCGTTATGGAACACAAGCCAGTTAGAAGATTCAAACGGATGTGAGTTTTCCTCAGTCCATTCGCGTATATCTGATGTAGGTGCTTGAACATGTCCCACAAAACAATTAATATCGGAGCCATCTAGATTATCTACGTTAAACAATCCTGGAAATTTATCAATACTGATATAGTCACTGCTGACTCTAACTAGACTTGAAGCAAATGTACCTCTTTCTCTGTTAACTTGTACTAATCTCTTAAATTTATCTATATCTCTCGATGATACTATTGCGCACATATGTTAAATATTGTTACTACCTTGTATAAATATAGTATATATGAGATCTTTCGATAATCTACTTAAACGATATGCTATTGTTACTGAAGCAAAGGTGTCTCCGTTTGCTTCAACTCACCCATCATTTGGCGGTGTTACAAAACAAATGTCAGCTCGTGGAATGAGCTCTGCTCCATATGATACTGTTAAGTTTATCGCCACATTTTTAAATAAACTTGATATTATAGACTCTAATGAACTTAATTCAGTACTTAAAGCTTCAGGATTTAAAGGTAAGCAAATTGCATTGCTTGACGCTATTAAAGCAAAAAGTACAGACATTGTAGCTAAAAGTCAGGAAATTGCTGATGAGATGCCAAAGGACCTAGAAGATTATATCAATCGCGCAACACTTAATAGAGGTCGTGATACAATGGCTGATGTTAGAGGCGTTGAAGGCGGTAGCGGTGGTCGTACAGATAAATACGCGAAACAAGCTGCAGAGTACGCTGAAAAGAAAAAAGTAGCTGCGCAAAACAAAGTTCAAAAGCAAGCTCTTAAGATTGCATCAAAAGGTGAGGATACCAATGTGCAATCTGCTGTTGATGTACTTGTAAATACTTTAGATACTGCTGATAAAGAAATGATGAGCCAAGAAGACCGTTATTATGTTGGTGCAGGTATCGGCTTTAAAGGCATTAGCGGAGATGCTGCTAATCCAGACATAGATGACATTGATATTAGCGTAGGCGATATTGGTGATATTCGTGATACTCTTATCACTAAACTGATAAACTTCTTTAACAAGCAGGAAAAATATACAGCAGAAAAAACTCGTCGTGGATTAAATGTGGAAGGACCTACCGGCTCTTTTGGTACAGATGTTGATGATGTTCAGGATATGATAACTGCTCTTATTATGAGAGCTTACCCGGATATTGACAGCGATCAAATCGTTGTTGATCTTAATACTGGTGCTGCTACAGAAGATGAAGAGTACGACTCTGAAAAGGCAGATATCGATAACGATGGTGAGACAGAAGACTGGGAAGAAGGGCTCGCTAAAAAGCGTGGCTTTACTTCAAGTGAAGATGAAGAGTGTGCTTACGAGGACGAGGAACAAGACTGCGAAGATGAAGAATGCGACTGCAATAAGGAGTCTATGGTTTCTGAAAGTTACACTTCTGTTTATCTGACAGAGATGACTCGTAAGTCGTACGGAGAAACATCCGCCCCTCAAACTGTTACATTTAAAGAGCGGATGAAGCCTAAAACAATCTGGCAGCTTACTGAATTAAGAAACTACGGTCTCTAATTTAGTGCAACGGTCTATTTCATAAAGTTCATCAAGCTTAGCTTGTTGTACATATCTGATAGGATCCTCATAACCTGCTTCGATAAAGCCTCTTATACGTAAACTAGAGGATGGCGTTGTTGCATCAGCCAAGCCATCCTCTCTATTACTATAACATGTCCATGTATCTTCAAACTTAACTCGTAGTCTCACTCCCTCTCTTACAATATCTGCTTTTGACATAGTTAGTAGAGGAGCATCGATCTTAATTTGATGCTGTCTATTTTGCGATACTAGCTCATTATACTTAGATACAAATATATCTGTTGTATCCCAGTAACCTGCCAATGAATCTACTTCAGCAGCTCCATACCATACATCTTGAGCACCTAAACTTTCTGCATAAGCACAACAGATACTTAAGAACATTTGATTTCTAAATGGTACATATGATACAGGTTGTGCATCACCAGCCATTTTACTAATATCAGGATTATCAATATTCAGATTAGTCAGTGATGATGTCGGTGACACATCTTTGATATAAGATACATCTAATAACTTATTAGTAAATTTTACATTAGGGTATTTCTTTAGCAGATTCTGCTTTTGAAGATCTACACACTGCAGTTCTTTGCTGTGTCGTTGACCGTAATCAAAAGTTACTGTGTGTATCTCTTTATAACCTCTATCTGCTGCCATAAACAAGAGTACAGAGCTATCACAACCACCGCTAAAAGCGAGTACAAGTTTGTCATTTGTCATCATATATAATAATATCTTTCTCTGTTAGTTTACGATCATTAAGTCGAATTGCACCTGATTTAAGATCATTTTTTTATACTAGTTTTTGATTTTTCAATATCAAATGCAGTCTTCCATACCCACTGAATAAACTCAACTATCTTCAACTGTTTCATAATCTTCGAGAATATCATCTACCTCATCCTCCTGCTCTTCTTGAGAGGTTGTTGATGTTGAATACTTCCACTCTACTGCAATTTTCTTCTCGAGTTCTGGAATGAATGTTTTCTCCCACAACTCTACGTTCTTTCTGAAGTTTTTATAGTATCCAAGTTTAGTACCGTCTGGCAATTGATAGGTTGCACCTGTCTGAACGATAATACCAAAACCAACAAGTAGATCAAGCAGACCGTGGTACTTGTTCAAGCCATTAGCAAATGATAGATACATCTCAACTTCGAGATATTGCTTAATAAATCTATTTTTACGCGTAAGAGCTCTCAAAATAATACCACTATAACTCTTCTGACCAACTGCAATTGTCTTATCAATAGTTTTACCACCGTCATCCTTCATAGGTTTACGTGCAATCTGTACAGTCACAGATGGAAGATAAATTACAGATTTTCCACCTGGCATATTTTTCTCTAGCGATGGGAAGAGTTCCATAGGATTGTCGTACACATGCGATGTACAAATAACTGTCGTACGTGTAAGCGCACCCATATTAGTCAGCGTCTGCATGAGCGTTTTCATCGCTCTAGCTTTAGTGCCAGTATCCTGACTAGTATTATCTTTATCCATTCGCTTAAAGTCCATCTCAGACTGAAGGTTACTCAGAGAGTCGACAGCGATAACGAACTGTCCTCCTAACTGCTTTTCTTCTACACGATTTAGAAAGTTAAATATAGAGTTACGCGTTTGCTCGATTGTCTTACACGGAACATATTTTACCCTAGAGATATCTAGACCTGCTGCTTCTGCACTTTCTGGATCAACAGCATTTTCTGTATCAAAGATAACAACATGCTTACCCATTCTCTGAGCATTTGCTAGTACGCGTAGCAGGAAACCTGTCTTAAATGTCTGTGATTCACCAGCTAGAACAGTTACTCTACCTGCTGGTATACCTTTGAAGCAAGACCCAGAGATAATTGCATTAAGTGCATACGATCCTGTATCAATCCAATCATCAACTCTACTTAATGTACTTTTATCTAACCATGTTGCGTAGGGATTAGCTTCATTTAGCAAATCCAAGGCTGATTCTACTTCTTTTTCAATTGAACTTTTTGCCATATATTAGATTATAATATAACAAGTATCATAATCTAGAGGCTCATTTGCGTTTCTTATTGCGGCCGCTTTTCATATTAGCACACCAGTGAGCCATACGCTGTTTTTCACCGCTACTATTTTTTGCAATCTTACGAAGTGCCGTTACACTCTTCTTACAGTTGACGCCTTTTCTTTTCGCTAAGCCTTTACGACCTGGCTTTTTACCGTCTGCGTAATTTTCTGTTAGTAACATATTTACCAATTCGTCGAAGCTCATACACTTATTTATACAAAAAAAGCCGCTCCAATAAAATTGGAGCGGCTTCAACCAATATATTATGCAATCAGTCCTCAAAAAGCTTGATCACCTCAGGTTCAGTTTGAACCGGAGTAGAAGAAGGAGTATTAAAGTTATGGTACTGCTTAATAATATCATTATTGAGCTCAACAGAACTTTCTACAATAGATGCACGATTAAATGTCCAGTTATTTTGAGTTTTAGATTCAGGCGTCAGCAGTTCCATAAAGATATATGGGAAGGATTGTACCTGCAACTGACTCTGATTTGGCTGCACATGTAAAATAATTGGATTGCACAAGGTAAGCTGCGTCTCTGTTTTATCAAAAACCTGCCCTACTACTACTCGACCGATATGGTCAATAATTACTTGAATATCACTCATCGTATTAATAATAACCTACTTATAGTCCTTTTCAACTTTTTATTTAATTTTTGTTTTGTCGAAAGAGATATCAACACGCTCTCTCCACTCAATTAGAGCTCGTCTCATAATCTCAATCTCTTTGTGATTGTTTGTACCAGACCCATCATCAACACCTTGCATAATATTTGAAACTACCTGCATTACTGCATTAATTCCATTTGCTTTGCCTCTCCAGTATGCTGGATGTGCTTTTGGTGACTCGTCGTAAACCGGGTAATCTAGATATTCCATACAAACTATTTACAATAAGTCAGCGTTTTATCAACTAAAAAGATCCGCAAGTTCTACCCTAATATTCATACTAGGTTTACGAATTTGCCAGTCAACACATTCGTAAAATCTTTCAATAGACTGATACAGAATCTTTTCAAACATTTTTTCATAGTCAATCTTAAAGAGATCGTGAAACTCTTCAGGATAGGCATACTTAAAGCCAATAACATCAATCTTATATTTGTTAGGTTGCTGCACATACAGATATCTAACCTTATCTCCAGAGTTAATAACCTCATACTTATTGTCTATACCTAGCTTGCTCGTAAGTGTATTATGAAGATAAGCAGCTTTTACATGAATCGGCGTACCCTTACCTACATTCATATCTTTACACTTCGGACTATACTTTTCATAACCCTTCAACCCCATAACAGATGCAATATCTTCCTCAGGTAGAGTCTTAAAGATATCGTAAGCCTCCTTCAGAGCCTTGTTTGTCAGTTGACGTGAACGAGTTGTTAACATCGTCTCGATAATGTTCTTAGCGTAGGGTTTAACAGCATTAGGCATAGATGTACGTACAACCTCTACTCCTGTATACTTAAACTTATCTGACTTAATACCCTCATCATCAAGTACATGCATAACATACCGTTTCTTCTGTAACATTAACGCTGTACCAGCAATAGATTCACGCTTGAATATAAACCTCGAATCTTTGGATCTTAACGCACTAATAGCCCAACTGTTAATATTGTCGTTAAGATAGTTCTCAAGGTCCTGGAGAGTCTTATAAAACTTATCTGTAATATTATTAGACTCGTCGCAGAGCGGTACAATATGCTCGATACACTTAAGAGAAAAATAACAGCTATCTGTATCAGAGTAAATCCAGCTATTATTAAGTTCTTCTGCATTTGTTATATTAAAGTTATCAGATAAAAATTGTTGAAGCAATTTACCAGCCTGCTTAATAACTGCCTGACCTGTAAGAGTAACAGAAGATGCAATATCGTCATCGCCAATCGAAGCCTGTTTATTACCCATGAACCCATATGTCGAGTTTAGTAAAACCTTTTGAACCATTTGTAATGTATTAGCTCTTGATATCTCTACAGATATTCGCTTAAGTTCCTCCTTTAGACTCATATCTGTCTTATCGGACTTATACTTAATATTTAAATCATACTGCCTCTTCTTAAGGTCAGTTAGCTTAGTTTTTACAATCTTACGTTGATCGTAATAGTAATCAAGAAACTCCGGAATAATACCCTTTCGTTTCTGGGTAAACAGAAAACCTGCTTTAGATAAAGCACACTCTTCGTGTTTAATAAACTGTGCGAACTTTTCGTTCGTCAACGTCAGTGTTTTTCCAGATACATGATGAATGTTTACTGTACTATCATTAACCTTTTCTACTCTACCTACTTTCGTCTCAGGAGAGAGGTTGAGCGAAATCATTACATTCGGATATAGAGAGTTAGCATCAAAGGATACTACATTCTCTTTAAATCCACGTTTTGGCTCCGCAACATACGCACCTGGATTCTTACCGCCGTCTTGTTTACGTATGAAAGTCGATATAATTTCGCCCCTATTTCTCGCTCTAATAGTTAGAGCACCTGTAATAACAGATAGGGTTCCCATTGCACCTTCTAGTGTAGTGAGACCTACATAAGATAACATCTTTAAGAGGCTGACATACTGAAGCTTTTCTTCTAGCTTAACAATAATGTTAACGTCCATAATGTTATAATCAATGAACTTATTCCAGTCAGTATCAGCAAGAGTAGCTAGGTCAATATCGCCATAGTCTATCTTATTCATTCCTAACTCCAGCTCGCCAATAGCGTCAAGCTTGTATGACTCTCGCAACTTAAGGCAGAAACGTCTATAGATGTCCATGTAGTCAATACACGATACACCCTCAATATAATATCTCTTCTGTTGCTTACCAAACTTACCTATAATCTCACGGAAGTAAACTCTACCTGTTGGTGATAACCGGCTTACGTAATCTTCACCCATTACTCGCTCACATCTATTAATAATGTAAGGTATGTCAAAGAACTCAGACGACCAACCAGATAAAACATCCGGATAATCATCCTCGAGGTACTCGATAAACTTGATAAACAAATCTCGCTCATTTTTACAGTGAGTATAAACAATATCTTCTCGATCAGTCTTATAAGCACCTGTACCAAATGTGTAGTATGTCTTGCTAAGAGTATCGTAGCATGTAATTACGTTAATAGGATGCGTTGGGTTGTTAGTATCTGGAAACCCTTCGTTAGACGGACTGTATGTCTCGATATCGAGAAACACCACTTTAAGATCGTTCTTAGTAAACTCCGGAGTCTCGTTGACTTTCCAAAATGTATCTAACAAGTACTGTTGAACGGTTGATATATTCTCATATAGCTTTCTTATACCTGAAGTAGCTACAAACTTATTCCTATCATACGACGTATTGAATATTTTTTTCGTTACACGAGTCTGATAAATTGATTTTTTCTCACCCTTGGTATCCTCTACATAGAGGTAGGGACTAAAGGATGTATCGTAACTTATTCTGTTACCATCCTCGTCCCATGTAAAAAGTTTGATAGACTTCGACCTACTATCATATACTGCGTTCCTATACATCTACCATAGTATAGGCTCGTTCGTTAAGGATTCCACTTTTTAAGATATACTCTATCAGGCGATCCAAACGGCGTGGTTTGCGCTTCAATATGACATCCAATATTTTCAGGTCTTTCAAGGAAACGAGATTCACCAAGCTCACGGAACATAGCAATGTTATTATTATACTGCTTACGGTCTGACAGTACTTTATCGAGCTTCTGTTCGAGATCGTCACCAGTTTTAAACTTAAGAAAATCTGGCGCATCTTTGTATGTTTCCATATCTTGTAAAAGGCACGGCAACCCTAAGGTACATGCTTCGATATACTTAATATCAGATTTTGATCTGTTAAAACTATTATCAAGAAGAGGCGCGATCATAGCTTGCGCATTTAGGTCGTTAATAAACGCTGGATACTCTTGAAGAGACTTCCAAGGATGGTATTCTATTTTACCTTGAATTATAAGATCAGCTAGTTTTGGAGGATATGAGCCAACAAAGATCCATTGATACTTGTTAACTGTTCTTCTTACCATATCAATAACATGAGAGAAATCATCTACGCCATTATTTTTATTATCAACGTCGTAATGCGCACCAGATCCTGTATAGAGGACACGAGGCTTTCTCTTATTTTTAATATATTGATCTTTTACTCTATTAGGATTATAGAGGTGACCCATCCAGAAGTATGGCACAAAGTTTGGAATAACTGTTACCTCTTTCTTGCCAGTTTTTTCCTTGTATAGGTTACGAATATAATCGCAGGTAAGAGTAACTTCATCACAAATATTAATCATGTCAATGCAGTTGTTACGGACCTCATCGGTATCAAAAGCAAATTTAAATCTATTGTAGTTAGGGATGTCTTCTCTAAAGACAACATCATCAACTTCATAAATCATTTTAAAGCCGTGTTCAGCGCTAAACTGTCTGACATACTTCATAAACTCTTTCTGCTCTGGAGATGCTTGGCGCTGAAATTTTACCGACTTAATACCTGCATACCAACGTGGGTCAAGTATCATTGAAGTAACAGTATTTGACATACCTAGCCCTGACATATTAATAAGATACTCAGGCCACAGCAATCTGTATGCTCCGCAACCTGAATAATCTCCAGCGTAGTTCAAAAACCGCGGCATTCCAGCTTCAGGAGGAACAGGTTTAGATTGCTGAACCTGTTCCCTAGACGGTGTCACAAAAGGAGAGGCAATTGGATTTGCAAATGAGGGAGGATAGGGCAAGGAATTATACATAATATATATTATGTATCAATAAACTTGCCCTTATCAACTTATTCAGTGTAATTAACTCGACGGGTTATACCGCCGGATTTCTCAAGAAAGATAATATCACCTGTAACAGCTTTAAGAGATTCTTTTCTATGTGAAATTACATATACACACTCTGAAAGCTGCTCAGCGCGCTCTAGGAGAATATCTGTTACAATCTCAATACCTTTACTATCAAAAGAGGAATCAAACAACTCATCGTAAATAGCTATATTGTAGCTAACTCCGCCTTGTAGTCTACGTATATCAGAAAATGCGAACAAGCATGCTAGATCGATTGCTTTACGCTCAGCACCAGAAAAGTTAAAGTACGAACACACCTTACCTTGTTCATTAACAATCTCTTCTTCGAAGTATTCGTTAAATACGCACTGTGAATTAGAATCAAGTTTCTTTAGGTAATAAAGTAATTTACTATTAAGAAGTTCAAGTAACTTATTTACAATATAGGATTTGACTCCTTCTTCACTTACAATAAATTTTACTACATCAAGCTTAGACAAAGACCTATTAAGCTTACTAACCTTCTCTGCTACCTCCTCTTTTTGTACGCGTGCACTATTAATATGCGCAGTAAACTCATCACTACCATCTGCAAGGTGATTGAGATCTTCTGTGAGTTCATCTTGCCACTTGTTTAATTGTACTATACGATCTTCAAGATTATGCAGCTTCTGTATATTGAGATTATTAGCAACTATTTGTTTACGCGTTGTATCTTTAGCAATTTTTATTTTTTCTCTTTTCGCTCTCAACTCTTGAATAGCTGCAGCTTCAATACTTAGATTATTATTACTATTAGTAATATCTTGCTTAATAGCGAGTTTTTCTGAGTCAATAAATTCTTTGTCGTGATCCGTTACAGATCTCAAGCAGACAGGACATATCGCATCAGATGTACCTATTGTTTTATACTTAGATGCTTGTTGATTTATATAACTCTTAATATCAGCTATTACTTCAACCTTTTGAGTTATTTCATCATCGGTTTTACTATCTAGCAGCTCAAGCTTACTAATAGTTTCATTAACTTTACTAACATCAACAATACTAATACCTGTAATTTCTTCTGCTATACTAGCAATTTCATCAGTGTTATTTTTTTGCCTTAATAAGTATAACTCACGTTTTTCATTTTTACGCTCTTCAAGCTTCAATTGCTGAGTAACAAGAGAATTATATGTTGACATCAGCTCTTCTAAACGAGCGTTACTAATATCATACTCTCTTTTTGTTTCGAGATACTCCTGTCTAATAGTTGAAACCATCTTACTGAATACCTCCATACCAAAAATATCCTCGATAAATTTACGTTTGTCAACCTTATTCTTTGACATGAATGAAGTTGCGTTGTTAACAGACATAATAACACAATTCTGAAAGATTGAAGTTGACGCACTCATGACATTACATATGTGCTTCGTTGTATTTGCAATGCTATCACGAGTAATGTCTTTATCATTTTCATAGAACTGAACCTTATTAGGATTAAGGGTTCTAATTATATGATAGGAGCTCGATCCAGTAGTTGTTTCAACTCTAAACTTTAATTCCGCTACTGCTGTACCTCCAACAATATTGTTTACAATAAGATCTTTCTTAGGTAGCGGTCTTAAAGTTTCACCAAAAATAGCAAAGTTAATACCATCAGCAAGAGTACTCTTCCCAATACCATTCTGTCTATCAGGCTTGTCAAGATTGTTGCCAGTAATAACATTTATACCTTTATTAAACTCTACTGAGACAGGTTCTTCTCCCACAGATAAAAAATTCTGTAAGACTATTTTCTCAAAAATTACTTTCTTCATACTAGGCAGCGCTTATACAGATCAACTGTATAATTAAGTATATCCTTTTTATTTTCAACATCAAGAATGTTAATAAACTCTTCAATAGCTTCTTCTATATTAATACCCGATAGATCTTTGTTTGAAAACGCAGGCTCGTCATTAATAATAATTTCATACTCAGTAGCTATGTGTTCTGGTTGTAGTAAGGATAGCTTACGAGTTAAAAGCGTCATATCATCTACTGTCGCACTTTTATCTACTTTAATCTTCACAAAGTTACCTTTAAGCAGCATACTTAGTTCAGCGGTTGAATAATTGTTATAAGCTAGTTCTCCAAGAGACAGTTTAACATAGCGAGGTGATATATAATTTTCAACAAACTCATACTCATTACTATCTATATCTAGAATGTAATAACCTTTAAGGTTGTTTGTATCACTAAAATCCATTTGAAACGGATTACCGCAATATAGAATAGTACCTTTCTTTAATTTCTTCTCGTGTCGAGTGTGGAAGTGGCCTGATATTGTAAGAGGTGCCCTTGAAACAACATCTTTTACTTTAAAACCATCTTCACAAACTTTCATTCCGTTCATGTTAAAGCTTTCAATTTCAAAGTGACCAAAGATAATATCACTACTCGGAATTTTGTCGATAGATGTATTCCACGGGCAAAATGTAAGAACTCTATCAAACACTTTAATTGTTTGAACGTCATCAACAATGGTTACGTTGCTTCGACCCTTAAACACAGACATCGAATGAACATCAACTCTATGCTTATAGTAGATATCGTGGTTACCAATTAAGATAATGAGATTAAACTCTGCTAAAGCGTTTAATATATCAGCAGATACCTGCAAGGTATTAACAGAAATTTCACTTCTGTTATGATGCCAGTCTCCGCAAAAGATAATATCCGTTATACCCTTACTTCTAATATCAGCAGCAAACCACTCAGCCCATTCTCTCGCAATTTCATGCCATCTCGAGCTATTGGAGTGAACGCCTAGGTGGAGGTCTGAGATTACTGCTACCTTTTTCTGATTAATCTTCATTGTAGTAGTCATCATCACTCTTTGTTGGTGATACATACACATAACTATTACATGTTTTTGGATCACTCATTATATCAGCATAGACTCTTTCGCGATAATTTTTTTCTGCTTCGTGATGCCGTTTTTCTTTTTTAATCCTGTTAACAAAAGCATTATAAGCAATAGTTGTAAAGTATGAGAAGGGATTACACTCATCTGGACCACCTCTATCAGTTCTTTTATCAAAGCTATATTTCTTTCGCTTAAGAGCAGAGTACATTTTAATGAGAGCATCACCAATCATCTCCTCTTTATAGGTATAATTGATAAATGAGCTGCTATAGCTCAACCCGTATGCAATCTTATTAACATTCTCTGCGAGGTCATCTGTTAAAACATCTGTCTCGTAAAACGTTCTAAGTGATCTGCTAAACTCTTTTGGTTCGACATAGTATCTCTCCTTATCTTTGTTTTTAGCCATACCTGTATTATATCACACCGTTGATATAAATCAAGCTAGTTTAATATTTTTTTGAGAATATTTAATAAACTCTTTATTATATATCTCTTTTCTTTTATCGCTATGCTGTCTACCATATTCTAACTCGTCTCTGATATCGAAAATATTGAGTAGGGTTTTATTTTCATGAAGTCTTAGACCTCGACCAATAGATTGAACCGTTCTAATAAATGATTTACCACCGCTAGCAAAAATAATATTATGAATATTTTTTATATTCACCCCTGTTGAGAAGATAGCACTTATTGCTATACACACAACATTATTTGTACTCTCCATTATAGCTTTTATCTTATCTCTCTCATCAACATCCATTGAACCTGATATAAAGAACACAGCTTTGTCAGTATTTTGACTCAATACTTCATATAATGCTTCACCGTGCGCGATTTGATTAACAAGTATAAGAGTGTTAGCACTAATCTTACTACATAACTTATATAGTAAGTCATTTCTCTGCGGATTTGTAAAAATAAACTCCAATTCATCTCTGTATTTGCTATCTGTTTTTTGTTCTACACGTGTATTATATGTAACTCCTAGTATAGTTACTTCAACATTCGTTAAAAATTTTTCGTCTCTTAGCTCAACACTAGGTTTTTCATACAAAACAGGACCGAATTTACCGTATAATGACCACAATTCAAGTTCATCCTGTGGAAGAGTACCTGTAAACCCATACTTTCTATGTGTTTTTATCTTTGATACAATTTTAGCTAACTCATTACCGTGTTTTGCACGGTGGACCTCATCAACTACAAGCAAATCTACATACTTTACCCAGTCTTCATCAGCAAATCGACTACAAAGCACCCCAGTATTACATATAATTACATTAGCATCCATGTCAGGCACATCATTACCCGTCCATTTTGTAGTTTTATAGGTGATACCATACAGTTTTAGCTCATCATATGTCTGTTTTACAAGTCCTAAGTCGGGTACAATGAGTAAACACTTAAAAGTCACCTTATTATTACAGTTTCTGTAGTAATTTTCTATTAAAGTCGCTGTTGTTAGTGTTTTTCCAGCGCCAGTACCAAGAATACACAGGCCTCTACCCATTTTAAGCCCATTTTTAATAGTTTCGCACTGATAATCACGTAAATCATACGTCATACCCGTAAAAACACCATCAAACACAGGGGCTTCCAGTGCTTTCTGCAATGTTTTACTTAAATCTACGGGTGTATTGATGGATTTTGATATTAAAAACTGTCTTATTTGCCAATATAACCCTAATTCACACTGTCCAGTAGGTGTAATTAGGTACTTTCTAGTGGCAATATGCCTGTATCTCTTACGAATAAACGATGGAACGTCGTTTGGTACCGAAAAATGCTCACGAATCTGTGAGAAAATTTCGTCATCTCCACGTATCAAGAGCTTTTGAGTACTGATATTATAGTCTAATTCAATCACAATTGTTCAAGTTTTTGAATTTCAATAATGTTTTTGATATCCCACCCAACCTGGTTCAGTACTGATGTAGCTTTATCAAGATACTCAATAACGAACTCATACTCCTTAATTTGATCGTTCATTGAACTAATTTCATTTGAAGATTCTACAGCAAATTCTGCAGACTGAGGTGTTAATTTAACAGGAGACGTTTCTTGAATACGCTTAACTAACTGTTTCTTTAGGTTTTTCTTAGCTTTTTGCAATGAATATAATTCAATTTTAGCATCAATTAGTCGAGCTGCCCAGAAATGCTTACGTGACGGTAATCGTAGTTGTACCTCTTTAATGTTAAAATCATTAATAATAAGGTCTTGACCTATTTCATCCTTATATTTTTTTATTAAATCCACATAATCATTATAAACATGTTTGCTAATAAATCAACTATAATGTGGTATTGTTAATTTTACTGCATAAATAAAGTTATAATGGAAGATCGAAAAACATTTAAACAGTTTTATGAAGATATAACAGTATCTGACGCTTTAGGTGGATCTCCTGGTTCAAATGATAGTATATCTGGATCAGATTTTTATGCTCGAGGTGATGCGAGAATACCAAAGTTATTAGGTGTATACTCTAGAAAAGGTAAAGTTAACAACAAAAAACGTAAAAGAGTTAAAAGAAAATAATTTAATGATTATATCTTTATCATTTAATCCTCAGATTTATTTACACTTAAAAAAATAAAATCAACTGTCAATGCAAGAAAATTTTGGACACTGGATACTTTCCTTAGAAAACAATCAAGAAATTGTTAAGCCATATGGGTTTATATACTTGATAACAAATAATGCTAACGGTAAAAAGTATATTGGTAAAAAGCAATGCTTAACAACGTTAAAGAGAAAGCCTCTTAAGGGTAAAAAGAACAAGCGGCACGAGGAAAAGGAGACTGATTGGAAGGAATATACGTCTTCATGTAGAGAGCTTAATGAAGATATTAAGTTACACGGTAAAGATAGTTTTACATTTGAAATATTAAAGTGGTGCGAGTCAAAATTTGATCTAGCATACAGTGAAATAAAAATGCAGATAGAAAAAGAAGTGCTTTTTAACGAACTGTATTATAATGGTATTATAAACATACGTGTATCTAGACCAAAACACAGACCCACAACAATGTAAAGTTATTGATCTTCATAAAATTATCGAAGAGTCATTAGCTCAAACATACTATCAGTGTGACATACTAGGCTTACGTTACGATCTTTCATTAAAGGATGTAGAGAGCTTGTTTTACCACAATTTCATTGTGTGTTATGTTGATGCAAAAAAGACTACTATTAACGATCAGATTACTTTCTTTTTTAAAAAAAGAAATGTAGATACAGTACATTTACAGTATGTTAGTAAGGTTTTTAAAATATTAAAAATAAACAGTGTTAATAAGCCTAAAAATTTTATAAAAAAATTAAAGGATTTTGCAAAGACGCATAACCTTAAGTATGTCGAGCAATCTTTACTTGCAGATAGTACTAATAAACTCGCGCTGTTGAAATAAATACCTTTATGAGTAAATTTCTCAAATTATTAGAGCAAGCAGTGCCAGTTGATAGTGGTAGTAAGCAGGAGATGATACAGCAATTAGCTGAGCTATTTAACTTAATTGATAGTGTTGAGGTATCGTCAAATGGTGAACATATTATGGTGGATGTAGGAGGCAAAACTCTAAAACTATCGGTAGTTGAAGGAGAGGAAGATAGTGAGGACCCATCATCAATTATTAATCGTAATGTTAAAGATCTAGCAACAGAACCACCTGTTAATGGTAAATTTGCTCCTATCAACAGAGACGCTCAACGTGTGGTTAAACAAAAGGACGTTGTTGATAGACAGGCTGTAAATGAGTTTACAGCAGTAACAAATAGACTTAAAAATGCTATAACATCATTTAAGTCAAAACAAAAAAGTTATTAATATATAATGAAGAAGACGGACAGACTCTTTGAGAGATATTTTCAGGTATTAAACGAGCAAGAACCTACAGCTGGTATGGATCCAGCTGCAACGGAGCAGCCAGCGCCGCCCTTTGATGATAACACGCTTGATGAAAATCAAAAGTATATGATTAAAGTACTAACTCATGCGTTTATTTTTAATCCGTCACTCTTTGGTAAGGATGTTCAAGAAAGAGTATCTAATGATATTACAAGAATTACAAAATCTGTAAATGTT